>OIAY01000562.1_pt1 | contig 11322 bp, 7 predicted proteins | sample 1580831 | NCBI WGS metagenome assembly OIAY01 (sample SAMEA3882522, study PRJEB24775) | human gut metagenome | biome: human-associated habitat; feature: intestine environment; material: feces | place: Netherlands | collected 2009/2010 | reverse complement strand
ATTTTTTCCAGAAATATTCAGCAGCGTTATGCGGAGAACCAGAAATATCTTCAGAATATGGGGACGATCATCTATCTGAAGGGATCTGCGGCAACACTGATCAAACGTCTGGAAGGAAGCAACAATCCAACACTGGAGGGAGCTGAGAACAAAGAGGACAAGATCAAGAAACTTCTCAAGCAGAGAGATCCTGTTTATGAGAAGTTTGCAGACATTAAAGTTGTCACAGGAGTGAAGCCTTTTGACGAACTGATTGCAGAAATTGAAGAAAAATTAAAGGCTTAAATAAAAAAACAGTTGAAAAATGACAAAAGGTATTATAGAATAATCCATAGCGAAAAAGAACCGCATATATTAAGGAGGAAATATTTATGATTTCAGCAGGTGATTTCAAAAATGGTATCACACTTGAAATTGATGGAAACGTATGTCAGATCGTTGAATTCCAGCATGTAAAACCAGGAAAAGGCGCAGCCTTTGTAAGAACAAAATACAAAAACATTATCACAGGATCTGTAGTGGAGAAATCTTTCCGTCCTACAGAGAAATTCCCGGCTGCACGTATCGAGCGTGTAGATATGCAGTATCTGTATCAGGATGGTGATTTATACTACTTTATGAATACAGAGACATATGATCAGGTTGGTCTTACAAAAGATCAGGTTGGCGATTCTCTGAAATTCGTTAAAGATAACGAAATGGTTAAGGTTTGCTCTCATAACGGCGAGGTATTCGCAATCGAGCCTCCTCTTTTCGTAGAGCTTGAGGTTATTGAGACAGAGCCAGGATTTGCAGGAAATACAGCACAGGGTGCTACCAAACCGGCAACTGTTGAAACAGGTGCACAGGTTCAGGTTCCTCTGTTTGTAAACCAGGGCGACAAGCTGAAAATTGACACAAGAACAGGAGAGTATCTCTCCCGTGTATAACGAATAAACTGCGTAGCAGTTGATTGGCTATGAACAAGTAGCGAATGCGGATTATGAATATCTGCTTATGATGAAAAAACCCGCTTATGCGGGTTTTTTTATGTCCGTTTTTAGAAATTACCTTGACACAAAAAATCATTCTGGTATAATTAAACCCAGTCAAAAATAACTGACCAAGAAGTTCGTCTGTCCACCAGAGATGTCCGGAAATGATCCGGCCACGGAAGTCTTTTGAGGGCTTGTACTGGTTTCGACGGGGGCTTTGAAGTTAGGGAAGCCATCCGCAGACTCCTGGACTGCGTACCAACCGGGAACTAAATATAAACGCAGACGAAAAGTTAGCGTTAGCAGCCTAAGCTGCTCGTCAGCCCCGTTGCACTCACACATCGGGAATCTGGCGTCGACTATGTGAGAAACCTTGCCGGGTAAGCTTTGCCCCGGTAGATGTATCATGAAGCTACTGAAGCAGTAAGCCTGTCGGTGGGCGTGCTGCCGAGGGAATGTTAAATCAGCGACTGTGATGGGAGATGCCTTAAGGGATAGGCTTTCGGACAGGGGTTCGATTCCCCTCAGGTCCATTTATGGAACGTCCCGGAAAGACAGCATTTATGCGGCTTTCCGGGAATTTTTTTTACTTTCTTTTTTAGATATCAGAAATTTCTTCGCGGATACAGAAAGCGATGGTGATAAAATGAAAAAACCTCTGCTCAATTTAAAAAAGCAGAATACAAAATCAGATTACTATGATTATAATCTTGTCGCTGTCATCGTACTTCTGGTATGTTTCGGACTGGTTATGCTGTACAGCACCAGTTCTTATATGGCGGAAGTAAATTATGGCAATGATATGTTTTATTTTAAGAAACAGGCACTGATCAGTGCGGCCTGTCTGATCGGAGCATTATTTATTTCAAAAATACTGGATTATCATGTCCTTCTTCCTTTTACAACCGCACTTTATGTGGCTTCACTGATCCTTATGGGCCTGGTCCGCACTCCGCTGGGGCATTCTTCCCATGGTGCAACCAGATGGCTGTATATCGGACCGATCAACTTTCAGCCTGCCGAAATAGCCAAGATTGCGGTCATCATCATGATGGCCTATATGATCGGAAAGATGGGACGAAAGGTAAAAACTCTGAAAAGCTGTATGATCCTGGGACTTCCGGGAGCAGGACTTGCGCTGGCTGCTTATGTGCTTACCGATAACTTAAGTACTGCCATGATCATTCTGGGCATTACTGTAGGAATGGTTTTTGTGGCACATCCGGATACCCGTCCGTTTATCATTATAGGTATCGTCGGTATAGTCCTGATCGTAATCGGTGTGCTGTTTCTGGTTGCAACAACCAAGGACAGTAACAGTTTCCGAGTTATGCGAGTGCTGGTGTGGCTGCAGCCTGAGAAATATTCTGATGAAGGTGGATACCAGACGTTACAGGCGCTGTATGCCATCGGTTCCGGGGGCTTTTTCGGACGGGGACTTGGAAACAGTATCCAGAAACTGGGAAGTGTTCCTGAGGCTCAGAACGATATGATTTTTTCCATTATCTGTGAAGAACTCGGAGTTTTCGGAGGTATTTTTGTACTGATCCTGTTCGGGTATCTTCTGTACAGATTGTTCTTTATTGCACAGAATGCTCCGGATCTGTTCGGCTCTCTGATCGTCACGGGAATTTTTATACATATTGCGCTGCAGGTAATCCTGAACATTGCCGTTGTACTGAATCTGATGCCGAATACAGGTGTTACATTGCCCTTTATCAGCTATGGAGGAACCTCTATTGTATTCCTGATGTCAGAGATGGCAATTGCCCTCAGTGTGGCCCGCCAGATAAAATTTCAAGAGTAAAATAGTTTTAAAATCAAAATATTTTTGCTCTGGAGCCATTTTTTGGGAAAATCCTCTTGACAACTGTTTTTGCAGACTATATACTTGGCTCAAAAAGAGGAAACAGATTCGATCTGTAACGATTAAAGGAGAAATTAAGACATGTTAGAAAAAATGAAAGAAATGCTTGCAGAGCAGTTAAATTGTGAGGCATCAACAATTACACCGGAGACATCTTTCAAGGATGATCTCGGAGCAGATTCTCTGGATCTTTTTGAGCTGGTTATGGCTCTTGAGGATGAGTACAATGTTGAGATTCCGGCAGAGGAGCTTACAGATCTGAATACAGTTGGAGATGTAATCGAGTATCTTAAAAACAAAGGTGTGGAAGCATAAGCAGGAATTAAGAGATCCTCTGGGACAATGGTGTCTCAGGGGATTTTTCTGTGTATAGGGAAGACGGGGGATTCCGTCGGAAAACCTATGGACATTTTGAAGGCTTTAGGTATATAATATCACCTATAATGAGAAACAACAAAACGAGGAGAAAAGAAATGACAAAGATCAGAACAAGATTTGCACCGAGTCCTACAGGAAGAATGCATGTGGGTAACTTAAGAACAGCTCTTTATGCTTATTTGATCACAAAACATGAAGGCGGAGATTTTATCCTCCGTATTGAAGATACAGACCAGGAACGTTATGTGGAGGGAGCTGTAGATATTATTTACCGTACCCTTGAGAAAACCGGACTTATCCATGATGAGGGACCGGATAAAGACGGCGGATTCGGTCCGTATGTACAGAGTGAGCGTCAGGCAACAGGCATGTACCTGAAATATGCAAAACAGCTTATTGAGCAGGGAGATGCATACTACTGCTTCTGCGGCAAGGAAGAACTGGAGAGTATGAAACGTACAGTTGCAGGCAAGGAGATCTCCATCTATGATAAGAGATGTCTCCACCTTTCCAAAGAAGAGGTTCAGCGTCGTCTGGATGCGGGAGAACCTCATGTTATCCGTTTCAATATGCCGACAGAGGGAACTACAACCTTCCACGATGTTATTTACGGTGATATCACAGTCAACAATGAAGAGATGGAGGATCTGATCCTGATCAAATCTGATGGATATCCGACATACAATTTTGCAAACGTAATTGATGACCATCTTATGGGGATTACGCATGTTGTAAGAGGTAATGAGTATCTTTCCTCTTCTCCGAAGTACAACCGTATTTACGAGGCATTCGGCTGGAAAGTTCCGGTTTACGTACACTGTCCGCTGATCACCAACGAGGAGCATCAGAAGCTGTCCAAACGCTGCGGCCATTCTTCTTATGAAGACCTGATCGATCAGGGCTTCTTAAAAGATGCCATTGTCAACTTCGTAGCCCTTCTTGGATGGAGCCCGGAAGGAAACCGCGAGATCTATTCTCTCGAGGAGCTGGTAAAAATCTTCGATTACCACCACATCAGCAAATCTCCGGCCGTTTTCGATATGACAAAACTCCGCTGGATGAACGGCGAGTACATGAAGGCAATGGACGACGAGAAGTTCTATGAGATGGCGCTTCCGTATATCCAGAAGACAATCCACCGTCCGCTCGATTTTAAGAAAATTGCAGCCATGGTAAAAACAAGAATCGAAGTATTCCCGGATATTGCAGACCTCATCGACTTCTTCGAGGAAGTTCCGGAGTACGACGCTTCGATGTACACTCACAAAAAGATGAAGACAAACGAGGAGACCTCCCTTGCACTTCTTCAGGAAGTAAAACCGCTGCTGGCAGCGCAGGAAGATTTCAGCAATGATGCTCTCTTTGAGATGCTCAGCGCATTCGGAAAAGAAAAAGGATACAAGACCGGTTATATTATGTGGCCGATCCGTACCGCTCTTTCCGGAAAACAGATGACACCGGCCGGCGCAACGGAAATCCTTGAGGTTCTGGGAAAAGAGGAGTCTCTTGCCCGCATCGACAAAGCGATTGAGAAATTATCCAAATGATATATAATAATTCACAGAAAAAAGCGGTGATGCATACCACCGGCCCCATGATGGTCCTTGCCGGACCGGGGTCGGGGAAAACCGCAGTGATTACGGGGCGGACCTGCCAGCTTGTAACGAGCGGCATTTCCGCCTCTCGTATTCTTGTCGTAACATTTACGCGTGCGGCGGCAAAAGAGATGAAGGAGCGGTATTTAAAGGCGATGGGAAAGACGAGTACCCAGGTCACCTTTGGAACGTTCCACGGGGTATTCTACGCGATTCTGCGCCATACGTACCGCATGTCCGGCAACAATATTTTAAGCGAGGAAGAGAAAAAGCGGCTGATGCGCGAGCTGGTCAACCACTATGCCAGAGACCTGGAGGAAGAAGATCTCGAGGAGAATCTGGCGCGTGAAATCAGCACTGTGAAGAACAATCAGATCCCGCTGGAACATTACTATTCCGCCTGCATGCCGCAGGAAAAGTTCCGCGAAATTTATGAGGCGTATGAGAAATGGCGGAAGGAGAACAAAAAACTCGATTTCGACGATCTGATGGTGCAGTGCAAACGTCTCTTTCTGGAGCGGCCGGAGGTCCTCCGCGCCTGGCAGCACAAATTTCAGTATATCCTGATTGACGAGTTTCAGGACATCAGCCCCGTGCAGTATGAGATTGTGCGGATGCTGGCGCTGCCGGAAAATAACCTCTTTATTGTCGGGGATGACGATCAGTCGATTTATCAGTTCCGCGGGGCCAAGCCGGAGATCATGCTGAATTTTCCGAAAGATTACCCGGGCGCGGCGCAGGTAGTGCTCGATAAAAATTACCGTAGTACGGAATTTATCGTGAAGCGGTCCCAATGCCTGATCCACCACAACAAAAAGCGGTATGAAAAGGCGATTTCCACCGACAACGAGAAAGGCGCTCCGGTTGTAATCCGGGGATATAAGAACCCGCGCGAGGAGATGCGTGCCGTTGCCGAGGAGCTGCGGGAGGCGGAGAAAAACGGCTGTTCGTATGAAGAGATGGCGCTTTTGTTCCGCACGAATCTTGGCTGCCGAACAGCAGTAGAGGAACTGATGGAAGCACAGATCCCGTTCCAGATGCGGGATGCCCTGCCGGATCTCTATGACCACTGGATTGCGAAAGATCTGCTGACGTATCTGAATCTTGCGATGGGAAGCCGGAAGCGCGGCGAGTTTTTAAAGATTGCCAACCGCCCGAACCGTTATCTGTCGCGGGATGCCTTTGAGGAGGCGACTGTTTCGTTCGATGCACTTCTGGAATATTACGAAGAAAAAGACTGGATGTGCCAGCGGATCCGCAAACTGGAGCAGGATATCACGACACTGACGCATTTATCGCCGTTCGGCGCGGTCAATTACATCCGCTATGCGATCGGCTATGAACAGTATGTGAAGGAATATGCGGCATACCGCCATCTGAAAGAGGATGATCTGATTTCCGTTTTGGACGAGCTGCAGGAGGCGGCAAAGAGCCAGAAAAGCATCGAGGGCTGGTTTGCACATATTGAGGAATACCAGCAGAAGATGAAGGAAAAACAGAAGCAGCGCGCAGAGAGTGCGGAAGGAGTTATGGTTTCCACCCTGCACAGCGTCAAGGGACTCGAGTACGACAAGGTCTATCTTCTTGACGTCAACGAGGGCGTAATGCCGTATCAGAAAGCAGTCCTTGCGGAGGCGATCGAGGAGGAGCGGCGGATGTTCTACGTCGGAATGACGCGCGCCCGGAAAGAGCTGACGCTCTGTTATGTGGAGGAACGGTTTGAAAAGAAAGTCGAGCCGTCCCGGTTCCTGGACGAGGTGATCCAGTAAATTTGTACTGTTGTGAAAGATGTTGAAAATAAATTTACTAATTGATAAAATTTTAACAAATAATACATTGACAAAGTTTTAACAATGAAGTATAGTAATACCTGTAAGCGGGAACAATAAGATGACCGCAAAGCGAGGAGGAAAAACATTATGAAAATTTTATTTTACGATACCCAGAACTACGACAGAGAATCTTTCGACCGAACCAAAGAGCAGTTTCCAGAAATTGAAGTGGAATATTTAAAAACCGGCCTTGCTGCAAGAACCGCTTCCCTGGCAAAGGGCTACGATGCCGTGTGCGCCTTCGTAAACTCCGATGTCGGAACAAAAACCGTAGAAGCATTGCATGAGGCAGGCGTCAAGCTGATCCTGATGCGCTGCGCAGGCTTCAACAACGTAGATTTAAAGACAGCTGCAAAATACGGCATTGATGTACGCCGTGTACCGGGTTACTCCCCGGAGGCTGTAGCTGAGCATGCGATGACACTGGCCATGACGGTCAACCGCCACATGCACAAAGCATATACGAAAGTAAGAGAAAACGACTTCAGCCTGGGCGGACTGATGGGATTTAACTTCTATCAGAAGACCGCCGGAATCGTCGGAACCGGAAAAATCGGTGCGGCTATGGCAAGAATCTGCCGCGGTTTCGGCATGAAAGTCATTGCTTACGATGTATACCAGAATGAATCCTTAAAAGATTTTGTTACGTACGTAACTCTTGATGAACTGCTGGCACAGAGTGATCTGATCTCCCTGCACTGCCCGCTGATGGACAGCACATACCACATGATCAACCGCGAGAGCATCAAAAAGATGAAAGACGGCGTGATCCTGGTCAATACGTCCCGCGGAGGTCTGGTAAAGACAGACGACCTGATCGAGGGAATCCGTGCAAGAAAATTCTTCGGCGTCGGCCTTGACGTATACGAGGAGGAAACCCCGAACGTATTCGAGGACCGTTCCGATGAGATTCTGGAGCACTCCACCACAGCACGTCTCCTGTCCTTCCCGAACGTTATGATCACTTCACATCAGGGATTCTTCACCGAGGAAGCACTGCGTGCGATTGCAGAGACCACACTGCAGAATGCGCTGGATTTCGAGGCAGGAAAAGAGACCCCGAACATTGTCCGTGCATAATGGAAATCCACTAGAAAACAGTTATCTTATAAGAGAACAAGAGACAACCCATTTTCGGCGGGTTGTCTCTTTTAAATTATAAGAAAATAGTGTATGATGATAGATAGCAGAAAAAACGGCCGGGAAAAGTGATCTGGCCGGATACAAAAGGAGAGCAGGATTTTATGGACTGTAAAGAAGCAGAAAAATTAATACAGCCATACGTGCAGGGAAATATGCCGGAGAAAGAGATGGAACCGTTTATTTCCCATATCCGGAAATGCCATACATGCCACGAGGAACTGGAGACATATTTTATTGTGAACCGTGCGATGGCATATTTCGAGGATGACGCGCCCGATTCCTACAATCTGACAGGACTTCTGGAACGCGATCTGGAGAAAAAAGAGGAAGAAGCGAGATACCGCCGGTACAAAGATACGTTTTTCCGGGTGCTGATGCTGATTCTCGTTCTGTTTCTGGTGCTCCTGGCTCTGCACTATTTTGAAGTGATAGAATTACCCTGGCTGAAAGGATTATTATGAGTGATAAAATCGTATTACTGGACGGACACAGTATTCTGAACCGGGCTTTTTACGGCGTACCGGATCTGTCCAATGCAGAAGGACTGCACACGAACGCCGTATATGGATTCCTGAATATTCTGTTTAAAATTCTCGATGAGGAGCAGCCGCAGTATCTTGCCGTGGCGTTTGACCTCCATGCACCGACATTCCGCCACAAAATGTATGACCAGTACAAGGGAACGAGAAAGCCGATGCCGCAGGAATTGCGCGAACAGGTCCCGGTGATCCAGGAAGTGCTCGCAGCAATGGACATTGAGATTGTCACAAAAGAGGGCTATGAGGCGGATGATATCTTAGGAACGCTCGGCCGCAAATGCGAAGCGGAAGGGATGGAAGTTACGATCGTATCCGGAGACCGCGACCTGCTGCAGCTTGCAACGGATCACATTCTGATCCGGATTCCAAAGACCGTAAAGCGTGTGACGACGATTGAAAATTACCACACGGCAGAGGTGTTGGAAAAATACAGTCTTCTCCCGAAACAGATCATCGATCTGAAAGCGCTGATGGGCGATACCGCAGACAATATCCCGGGTCTGCCGGGTGTCGGCGAGAAAACCGCGACGAAAATCCTGCTGCAGTACGAGACACTGGAAAATGCGCATGCACATTTCGAGGAGATCAAACCGAACAAGGCAAAAGAGGCGATGCGTGATCATTATGATCTGGCGAAATTAAGCAAAAAACTTGCAACGATTGATACCGATGCGCCGGTGGAGCTCGACCGTGAAAAAGCGGCACTCTCGAATTTTTATACACCAAAAGCGTATGAGATGTTCAAACGTCTGGAGTTTAAAAACCTGCTGGGCCGCTTCGAGGAGACGAATGCAGAACCAGAGGATGCCGTCTTTCTGCGCACCGTAACGGATTTTTCCGAGGCGGAAGAACTCTTTGGAACCATCGCGAAGGAGGAGAAGGCAGGAGCCGCTCTTCTGACAGAAGAAACCCCGAAGGACGGACCGATGGCAGATCGGAGCCGTTCACTTGTCGGTATGGCAGTTGCGTATGGAAGCGGAGAGCCGGATGTTGTTTACTTCCCAGCAGAAGGTTTCCTGACCGGAGATTATTTAAAAGAAAAATTGACTGAGCTGCAGAAGCAGATTCCGGTTTTCTGCGTCATGGACGGAAAAGAATTTCTGAAGGATATGCCGGACGCCGATGAAGCCCATCTGTTTGATGCCGGAATTGCCGCGTATTTATTAAATCCATTGAAATCACAGTATTCGTACGATGATATCGTAAAAGAGTACGTACACCGCTATGTGCCGGCAGTGGAAGAGATCTTCGGCGGAAGCAAGATTCCGGCCGCAGGAAAGATGACGCCGGAACAGCAGGAGTCGTATGCAGGTCATCAGGCGTATGCTGTATTTGCCGCACAGGAAAACATGGAAAAGCTGCTGAAGGAGCAGGGCATGTGGGATCTGTACCGGAATGTGGAGATTCCGCTGGTGTTTACGCTCCGTCAGATGGAAGCGGATGGAATCGCCGCAGAAAAAGAAGCACTTTCCGTTTACGGAGCTGAGCTGGCGGAGCGGATCGGAGAGCTGGAGGCACAGATCTACGAGGAGGCCGGCGAGGAGTTCAACATCAATTCCCCGAAGCAGCTTGGCGTGATTCTGTTTGAAAAGCTGCAGCTTCCGGGCGGCAAAAAGACCAAGACGGGTTATTCCACTGCCGCCGATGTGCTCGAAAAGCTCGCACCGGATCACAAACTCGTTGCCGATATTCTGGAGTACCGCCAGCTTGCCAAACTGAAATCGACGTACGCCGACGGTCTGCAGGCCGTGATCGGGAAAGATGGAAGAATCCATTCGACATTTAACCAGACCATCACCGCGACCGGCCGCATCAGCAGTACCGATCCGAATCTGCAGAACATTCCAGTGCGGATGGAGCTTGGCCGTCTGATCCGGAAAGCCTTCGTGCCAAAGCCTGGCTGTGTCTTTCTGGATGCCGACTATTCCCAGATTGAGCTCCGCGTGCTGGCCCACATGTCGGGCGATGAAAACCTGATCGAGGCGTACCGCGAGGCGGAGGATATCCACCGCATGACGGCATCGAAAGTGTTCCATGTGCCGCTTGAAGAGGTAACACCGCTGCAGAGAAGAAATGCGAAGGCGGTCAACTTCGGTATCGTATACGGCATCAGTTCGTTCGGTCTGGGCCAGGATCTCGGCATCAGCCGGAAAGAGGCAGAGGCCTATATCCAGCAGTATTTCGAGACGTATCCGGGTATCCATGAGTTTTTGAACCGCTGCGTAGAGGATGCCAAAGAGAAAGGCTATTCCGTGACGATGTTCGGACGCAGACGGCCGATGCCGGAGCTGAAATCGAGCAACTTTATGCAGCGGTCATTCGGCGAGCGCGTTGCGATGAATGCGCCGATCCAGGGAACGGCGGCGGATATTATTAAAATAGCGATGATCCGCGTGGCGAAACGGCTGAAAGAGGAGCAGTTAAAGACCAGACTTCTTCTTCAGGTACACGATGAGCTGCTGCTGGAAGTGCCGGAAGACGAGCTCGAAAAGGCAGAACAGATCCTGGAAGAGGAGATGACCGGGGCAGCACATCTGGCTGTCAAACTCGAGATCGATATGCACACAGGAAACAACTGGTACGAGGCGAAATAGCGCACTCATACCAGGAGCGAAAGGATACAAAAGAATGAAAGTTTTTGGAATTACAGGCGGCGTGGGCGCCGGAAAAAGCGAAGTGCTCACGTACCTTGGACAGAATTATGATGCAACGGTGATCCAGGCGGACGAGGCAGGTTACCTTGTGATGCTGCCGGGCGGCGAATGCTATGGAGAGATTGTGAAGCTGTTCGGCAGACAGATCACCACAGAGACCGGCGAACTTGACCGGAAACGGATTGCTGAGATCGTTTTTCAGGACGAAGAAAAGTTAAAAGCCCTGAATGCGATCGTTCATCCGGCGGTAAAACGGTATATCAAAAAAGCCATTGCAGCCGCGGAAAAAGCAGGGACGGAATACGTCTTTGTGGAGGCTGCACTCTTAATCGAAGAAAAA
>OIAY01000561.1_pt1 | contig 11333 bp, 9 predicted proteins | sample 1580831 | NCBI WGS metagenome assembly OIAY01 (sample SAMEA3882522, study PRJEB24775) | human gut metagenome | biome: human-associated habitat; feature: intestine environment; material: feces | place: Netherlands | collected 2009/2010 | reverse complement strand
ACAATCGCGCCATGGACCGCATTGGTGGCGGTGTGACCTACCAATGGGGAGAAAACAACCAAAATAGCATCACGGTCAACGTGGAGATGCTCCACCAGCCGTAGTGCAATCACCCAACTTACCGTAGAGGAAGTGAGGAAGGCGTAAGGAGGATTGTTCTTCGAGAATTCCTCAGAAAACAACCAATAGACACAAGGCTGGTCTCCATCCGATAAGGACTTGGAAGCCAGCCTTGCGTGTGTTATACAAGGAACCTTATTTCACCAGTTCCTTGCGCGTAGTACCGTCGCTCATACGGACGATATTGATGCCTGGCTGCGGTGTGCTGATACGCGCTCCGTTGAGCAGATAGCGAGCCACCTCATGAGCCTCCATAGGCCGTCTCACATCCTCCACTCCTGCTGCGGCAGCCTTGGCGTCGTTGAAATTGTCCATGCAGAAGTAGGTCGGCGTCGTCGTTCCCCACTCATTGCTGCGCGAAGCCGTCACCTCGAAGTTGAGTTGATCGACCGTGCCAAGCGTTGAGAGGTTCACCCACGTCCAGTCCTTGACGTAGTAATGGTCGGCCTCGTTGTCCGAGCGATAATCGGCAAGATAGAAATCGACGTGGCCCGTCACCTCGTTACCCTTCACGCCATAGACCGTCAGCTTACACCAGTCGCCCTTCGTGAAGGCTCCGTCCGTCATACCGTCGCCGACAGTATAGGCCGTCACGTTCCAAGCCGAGTTGGCAACATAGAAGCCCAGCGCGTCGAAGGCGTTGCCGTTCTTCTCCTTGACAGCCTCGCCATCAGTGACGGAGGCGCGACCAAAACTACTGTAATAATAGACAGCATACTGCGAGGAGTTGTCCACACCATGACCTACGCTACTATTGTACTGGCTCGTCATGTAATCGACGAAATCGGTCTCCTTCTTATTGGAGATGGCAAAACCCGTCCACGATCCATACTCGGCAGTATAGGTATTGCCGAAAATGTAGTTGCCGTCCGTGAAAGCTCCCTTGCCATCAGATCCATTGGCGTAGCCTTCCGAGCCAAGGTCGATAGACTCGAATGTTGCCACCGCGTCGTCGGCCGCGTGGAAACGGGCGTTCTGCTGCGCCATAGCTGGTGCGAAAGGACATGAGGCCGCCAAAAGCAGCAAGGCGTAAATTTGTTTTTCCATACTTTTTATTTTTGTTTTTGATAAATAATAGTCTGTGTTGCTACGGGTGCATATCCTTGGCGCCCCGTATCTCCGTGGAAGTCTCACCAAGCCACCCACATTGCTGGTTTTCAGCGGAATAAACCCTCACAAAGTCGATATGGTCGAGACGGACGGGCCTACGCTGATCATCTACCGCCCAATCGAGGTCGAAGGAGCAGCCTGCGTCGTCCGCACTATTGTCCACATAGCCGTATCTGAAACTCTCCAGCAGCCAGTTTTGCGCCCCGTCCTTGCCCCGGTTGTGGGCGTTGGGAGGCAAGAGCGTTCCGCGAAACGTCAGTGGCGTGTGAATCCAGAGAGGATAATACTCCTGCGTATGATACTTGTTGCGCGCCACGACGCCTCGCTTCCCCTGGTTGTCCGTCCACGGGATGTCGCTCATCGGTGCGGGATGGTAGGTGATCTCATAGCCATAGACCACCTTGCCGACGCTATCTGTATCGGCACTCCCGCTGAGTTCGTACCACGGGTCGTCGGGCAGTCCATTGCCATTGAGATCCTGCGAAACCATGACGATCCCAGGCTCGGACGCACCCGCCACGTAGTTGCCACGAATAAGCAGGTCGTACTGGCCGTGGACATTGCGCACGGGATGGTCGAAATGGAAGGTGATATAGCCGCCGTACCCACCCAGGGTCACCAGTCCGTTGAGTCCGCCACGCAAGGCGGCAGTACATTTGTCACGGATGGAGGCAGCATCATCTCCTGCTTCGGCCTTGGGCAAGATGTTGACAAACTGCCCAGGAGCGGGGACATACTCGTCAACGGCCAGAATGTAAGGCGACCGATCGCCCTCCGATGGGTTGTCTTCTGTCGCCACGGGGGCCGCCTGGACCAAGCAGGCATGGGCGGGTATGTCGCCTGTGAGACGTGTCCAAAGCCAGTTGCCCTGAGCATCGAAGCAGAAGAGTTTGCCCGAGGAGACATAGTTGGTGGCATCCATCACATAGATGCGGCCATCGCTATCGTCGACGAGCAATCCATAGGGAGTCTCTATCCGCTGACTGGCTGGCAGGCGGAGTATCTGCTTGCTCACGAGGCGACGGTGGCGCAGGTCGTAGAGGCCACAGCCGCCAGCATGGAGGAAGAGCAAGGAGTCGCCACGGAAGGCCATGTCGGTGGCTGGCACATCCAAGGAGTCGGCCACGCTGCCACCGTACAACTCATAGATGCGAGCTGGTATGGCGTCATAATCGCCACGCGAAGCCACCCAGAGGCTGCCGTAGCGATCACGTCGAAGACGGAAGAGGTTGGGTGCCACGTCGATGGTACGCTCCACAGAGAAGGTCTGCAGATCGACGACACTCACCCGCCGGTCGTAGCCGCCTCCCTGCATCGCACTATAGCCTCCACTGTTGGCCACATAGAGGCGTCCATCCACGATCGCCATCTCTTCGGGCTGGAAGCCCACCGTGCAACGTGCATCGACACGAAGCGTCAGGGTATCAACACGATAGACCTCTCCCAGCACGCTTGGCCCGTTCACAGGTCCTACATAGGAGGAGACATAGGCGTATTTCCCATCAAAGGCGAGGAAACGCGCGTTGGGAATATCGACACTACCGAGGCTCACCGCCGAGGCAGCCGAGGCCACCTCCACGCGGTTGCTCTGGTTGATGACCATCCAAAGGCGTGATCCATAGACCTTGATGTCGTTGCCCACATCGCCCAGTTCCATCACCTTGCCCGGATTGCGCGAAGGATAGATATTGCGCGAGTAGCGGCCCGTCGTCATATCGAGGTAGTCGAGTGTGGCCTTGTTGGACCCCATGTTTCCCTCGCAGAGCACATACAGTCCACGATAGGACGAAGTATTGGTGTAGCCGTCGGGGGTGGGCGTTTCGTCGGGATAGAGCACCACGTCGTCGTTGCGGCATGCGGCGAGCCCCACAAGGATGGCGAGGACAATAATCCAAAATGATAAATTCCTTCTCATATATCCATTACCATGTCATCTCCCAGCCCAGGCGCACGTTGGTGCCAGGCATGGGATAGTTTTGTATCACTTCATACTGCTGGTTGAGCAGGTTGTTGACCTCCAGACTGACGCGACAGGCATATCTTCCCAAGAGACTGAAGGCGTAGCGCAGGGCCACGTCGTGGGTGTACCAAGGTTGCATCTCGTTGCGAGGCGTGTTCTCCTGCGCGTTCCAGCGCTTGCCAGCATAGATAAAACTGTAGTCCATCCCCCACCCTCCATGCTGCACGGAGGCCACGAACGATCCGCTATGGCACGGGACGTAGGCTATCTGATGGCGATAATAGGTCCTGGAGGGAGAGGTCACGTCGCGCGCCTGTTGCCAAGTGTACTGCGCACGGAGAGTCGCCGACCAAGCGGGCGCAGGCTGCAGGGTGGTCGAAAGAAGCACGTCGGCTCCCCAGATGTGGACCCGCCCGAGGTTGAGCATCGTCCAGCGAAACTGCTGCCCTTTCGGATAGGCTATGATCTTGTCGGCCACCGTATTATAGTAGGCGTCCATCCGCAAGCCGTAGGCACGCAGCCATCCTCTGCCGTCAGGGGTGTCTTCCAAATTGATGCCGACGTCATACTGGTTGGTGCTTTCGGGACGGAGACGCGCATTGCCCATCTCCGCATAGTAGAGATCGTTGAAGGTAGGCATACGAAAACTCCGCTTCGCAAAGGCGTGGACCGAGAAGGCACGCGTGGCGAAGGGGTAATAGTTGAGAAAGAAGGCGGGCATGAACTCGGGCCGACGTGCCACGACGCACACGGTCGGAGACGAACATAGCCGCCAGACTCCCCTGCAAGCGTAGCGGTCCGAGGTCCAAGGCCGTAGCCACGGCAGCACTATGGGTCAGTCGCGTGGGGAAGGCAAAGCGGTAGGTATCGGCATTGAGCTTGTTCCAGCGCAGGTCATAGCTCATACTGACTCCCCAGGCGGGCAAGAGCTGATAGCTATTGCTCGTGGAGAGATAGAACTCCTGCTGCCAATAGCGGTTGTCCACGGGCAAGTGGGTGGTGTCGCGGTCGAGATAATGGGTGCGGTAATAAGCATACTTGGCCAACACCTGAGTGGAGAAGCGGTCGCCAAAGTCTTTCTGCAGTCGGTGCTGGAGGAAGACGTTGGTGTCGTACTGTCGCTCGCCACGCCGCCACACATTGTTCACGATCGCCCCAGGGATGCCGCGTCCTGAGTCGTAGCAGTAGGCCTTCGTGGTCCAAAAGCCTTGGCGGAGCAACCCGTGGAGGGTCAGTTCTACTCGCTCCGCGCGCACATCGCCATTCTGCCGTGTGGCCGTCGTGTCATAGGCCACACTCCCGTCAGGAGTCAGCCGGCGATAGCGGAAGCGGTACTTGCCGCTGGCAGACAGCCATCCTGCCGACAAAGAGACGCTGAGACGGTCGGAAAGCCGCTGCTCCCATAGCGTCGAGAGACTCAGCAGGCCCGAAGCGCCCGCCTGCACCTTCGCCTTGAGATGGGTCGGCCGGCCAGGAGAGAAGTGGGGCTGACGCGTGCGGATATAGACGGTGCCCCCATGGACGAAGTCGGAGGCCGGCTGGAGAAGCGTGCTGCGCTGACCATTATAGACAGCTATCTCCTGGATGTTGTCAAGGCTCAACTGGCCAAGGTCTATCTGTCCGTTCTGGGCGTTGCCCAGTTCCACGCCGTCATAGTAGATGCCGACATGCTGCGACCCCATGGATCGGATATTGATGGTCTTGATGCCTCCCACGCCGCCATAATCCTTGAGCTGGACGCCCGCAAAATAGCGCAGCGCATCGGCCACCGAACCGCCATCGAGCCGCCTCAGAGCCTCGCCATCAAGCCGCTGGCCGCCTATCACCATGCGTTGGGCTATTCGCACACCGACCACATCCACATCCTGCAGGGTATGGACACTATCGCCCACGACGGCACGGGCCATCGCGGCAACGGGGACGAGCAGGCCAAGCAGCCAAGAAAACATCCTTTTCTTGTACAAACTCACTTCCTCTTACTCTGTCTAAAGACTGGCTCCACGATTTCTTTCATGATAGAGCCAACCAGAAATGTATCTTCCTGCATCGACCTTTCCTCGAAGGCGGCAGGCGCAAGCGCAATGGCAGGTCTTCTGACTCGTTGCCTATAATGGCCAAACGCCTTCCCCATCGTCCTCGATAGCTCCTCCACAAGAGGGGCGGAGCGGGACGACCAGTGGCTTTGGCCTCCTCGTCTTGCAACATACAGCTGCGGGACAGTAGCGGATTCTCACCGCTTTCCCATTTTAATCGCGTCTTTCAGCGAACCGATTGCGGGTGCAAAAGTACAAAAAATAATAGAAATAACACGTTTTGAAAGCAGAATTCCCATCGAGAAGAAGCCGAGAAGGCAGCGGCCTTCAGCAACCGACACAATCGCTGAAAGCCACTGGGCCAAAGAGAGGGCGGGAAAGGCATCCTACCCGAAGTAGGCCATGATCTCGTCCATGAAGGGTGTGAGCTGGCGCGGATGAACGACGCCGTGGCGGTCGGTCGTGTTCATGCTGTAGGCCACGAAGAGCCGACGGCGGGCCCGCGAAAGGGCTACATAAAACTTGCGGGCATCCTCCATATCCTGCTTCTTGTCGCGGTTGTAGGCATTGGGATAACGCCCATCGACGGCATCGAAGATGATGACGTTGTCGTACTCCAGTCCCTTGGCCTTGTGGACAGTCGTCACATAGATCCGCTCGCGGATGCTCCGACTATTGCAGAAATCACTTTCCTTCAGCGTGCTGAGATCGACGATATAGCGTTGGAGCTGAGCGTCGAGACTATTGGCCACTTCCTGACGGGGCAGCAGGTCCATCATAATGTAGCGACAGATATCGTCCAGTTGCGGTATCTCGTCCACCTTGTGCTCCTCGACAAAATAGGCATAAGCTCGCCACAGTTCCTTCACGAGGGCCGGCTGATCGGCGTCGGCCTCCAGATCATAGCATCGTGCCATGGCATCCAAATACAAGTCGCCATAGTAGGCGCGGAGTTTGCTGGCAAAGGGGCGCACGCGCGGATGGGCCAGGAAGTCGGTTTGGGCCTTGACCCTGCTCCGCCCACTCGTCGCACAGTAGTTGACGAGGCTCACGGTGGCCCCCACATCATCGATGGCCTGATGGGTGTTGGCCCCCTGCAGACCCAGTTGGTCGATGAGCGATTCGAGCTTGTAGGACCGAAGATTTCTGTCGAGCAGGCGCATCAGCTTCAACGTGTCGAAGACACGGGCCATCGGAATGGGAAGCCTTAGGCCGCCGTGGCGCAGGAGGTTGTACCTGAGGATCTGATAGTCGAAACGCACGTTGTGTCCCACCACAGGACTGTCGCCGACAAAAGCCAGAAACCGTACCAACGCCTCTTCCGCCTGGAGCAGTTCGCCAGCCGCCATCTTCTGATGATAGAGCGCGTACATCGGGTTTTCTTTCTCGCCGAGCAGGGTCGGGATGGGGCGGTCGGTCTCAATATAGAGGTCGAGTGGCTCGCCCACTACCCTGCCCTGGCAGACCCGCATGGCAGAGACCTCGATGATATCGTCATGATAGACGTCCGTGCCCGTGGTCTCGGTGTCGAAAACCACGATTTCGCCTCCATCGTATGCCTTGAGAAACTCCTGGAGGTAGGTGGTGGTGCCGTCATAGCGCAGGAGGTCGTCGGGCGTAAGGGCAAGCTGGAGAAGTTTTCGAGAGAAACGCCGCGCAAGGGAGTGGGTGTCGAAAACGCCGACACCGCGCAGGATACGCGCCCAGGGGATGAAGTTGTGCTCGTTGGAGAGCACGGATAGGTGGGCAAAGAGCAGGCGCACGTCGGGTGTGTCGAAGAGGTCGCGCCCCGACACCTTGAAGTGGGTGAGGCCTTGGTCGGTGAGCGACTGCGAGACACGGTTGGCATCGGCATTGGAACTGACGACAACGGCGGTCGTCCCCTGTGTCTGGAGCTCCTGCACCTTCTCACAGATCAGCCGTATCTCGTCCTCCATCGTGGCGCCATAGATGATTTGGAGGTCGCCAGGCTGCGCTTGCTCGTCGTTGCCAGCCAAAGGCAGGAGCTCGGGGTCGATGCCCAACTGTGCCTCTGCGTAGCGATTGAGGACGCCGAGCAGATAGCTGGGCGCACGATGGTTCTGACGCAGATGGTGGATGTGGCCTTTGCAGCGCAACTTGATCTCGTTGAGTCGCTCCACCTTCGCCCCCATAAAGGAGAAGATGGCTTGCTGCTCGTCGCCGAGAAAGAGCACCGTCGCGCGTTCTTTCGCCGTCAGCAGGTCGATGATGGCGAGCTGCATGGCGTTGAGGTCCTGCACCTCATCGACCTGTATCCAGCGATAGCGTCGCAGCCGGCCCTCGGTGTCTTCCCGGTAGGCGTCGTAGGTCTTCAGCAAGAGGTCTTCGAAGTCGAGGATGTGGTTGTCGGCCTTGTATTCGGCATAGCAACGGGCATAGTACATTTTCTGCAACAACATCCTCACCTTGCCCGCCACGTCGCGGGGCGCGGCGTCGGCCTCGTCGAAGTAGTTTTCCGCACAGGGATAGATCTCGAGGAGCGCCTCAACGGCGAAAGGCTTCTTCTGGCGATTGCAGAGATAGCGGAGCGCTTCGCGGTCGCCCTCGGTCAGCGCCTCAGGATGCAGATACAGACTCCACGGATGGCCATGGCGCATCTGATCCATGAGGTGGGAGAAGAAGAGTATCTGCTGGTAGTTGCGGCTGGACTGGTAGTCGCGGATTACGCGCTCCTCATCGTCGTGGGTGTAGTCGGCCAGGATGCTGATGGTCTCCTCGTCGCTGACGATGGACGAGTCGGCGGGCACTACCTGCTGCTCGAAGAGGAACCGCGAACAGTAGTGGTGGACGTTGCCCACATGGAGCGGCCCTAAGTCCTCGCCGTCCATCACCTCGCCGATGCGGTTGATCATCCCGCGGGCGGCGCGGTTGGTGAACGTCAGGCAGAGCATGTCCTCGAAGCCCACCCCGTGGCTGTGGGCCCAGCGCACGCGGGAGGCCAGGATGTGGGTCTTGCCGCAGCCCGGAGGGGCCAGCACGAGGTGGTGGCCGTCCTGGGCCAAGACAACGGTACGCTGGCTTTCGTCCAGCGTACTGAGTATTTCGGTTTCTTGGTCGGTCATGATTTGATGGTAATTGTTTCGCAAAGGTAAACTTTTTCCTCGATTCTTGCAAAAAATCGATTCCTTTTTCGTAACTTCGCAGAATCAAATAAAAACCGAATCATGATACAGATTGAAAATGCGAGAAAGGAGGATGCGCCGATCATCGCTCCTATGATCATGGAGGCTATGAACCTGGAGTGCTGCCAGTGGTTTGCAGGCCCCAACCACACGCTGGAGGAGTTTGAACAGTTGATGACGCGCCTCGTCGCCATGGAGGAGAGCCAATACTCCTATCGCAACACGCTCGTGGCAATAGACCACGGGGCGGAGGCTGGTCGGACCGTGGCGGGTGTCTGCGTCAGCTACGACGGCGCCCTGCTGCGCCCGCTGCGGCGTGCCTTTATCAAGGAAGCCCTGGAGACATTTGGTATCGACTATAGCGACATGGGCGACGAGACGGCTGCTGGAGAACTCTATATCGACACGGTCTGCGTGCGCGCCGACTACCGCGGCCACGGCATTGCCGGCCAACTGCTGATGGCCACGGTGGAGAAAGGCCGGGGGATGGGACTGCCCACCGGACTGCTCGTGGACGACGGCAATCCCAAGGCCGAAAGGCTCTATCGGCGCCTCGGCTTCGAGGTGGTGGGCGACGACTGCTGGGGCGGCCACAAGATGCACAGGATGCGCAGGCAGTAAACCGAACTGAAGAAAAGCCGCAACCTCCACGATGGAAGATTGCGGCTTGCTTGTTGGCGTATGTAAGGCTAAACCTTATTTCACTCTATCGACGATGGCCTTGAAAGCCTCGGGATTGTTGACAGCGAGGTCAGCGAGCACCTTGCGGTTGATCTCGATACCATTCTTGTGGAGCGCACCCATGAGCTGGCTGTAGCTCATATCGTAGAGGCGAGCGGCAGCGTTGATACGGGTGATCCAGAGAGAGCGGATCTCGCGCTTCTTGTTGCGGCGATCACGATACTGATACTGCAGGGAGTGCTGGACCTGCTCTTTAGCATGCTTGTAAGTACGCGAAGCGGCACCGTAGTAACCCTTCGCACGGTGCATAACGGTACGGCGCTTCTTCTTGGCGGCAACAGCGCGCTTAATACGTGCCATGTTCTATCAACTCCTAGACGGTAAAACGAAAAACGGGAACGCGAACTTAGGCGAGACGCGACTTGATGACCTTGCGGTCGGCAGCGGCAATCTCGGTCTCCTGACGGAAGCCACGCTTACGCTTGGTGGACTTCTTGCTCAGGATGTGGCTCTTGAAAGCCTTGGCGCGCATAAGCTTGCCGGTACCAGTCTTGCGGAAACGCTTCTTGGTGCCGCTGTGGGACTTCATCTTAGGCATGAAATACTCCTTAATCGGTTACAGAACACTAGTTACTTGGTATCGCTTGCCGCTTTATCCTCATCGAAGGCGCCCTTAATCGGGGCGAGCAGCATAAGCATGTTACGGCCTTCCATCTTAGGCTTGGACTCGACCGTAGCGTAAGGCTTGAGATCCTCGGCGAGACGCTCGAGAACGTTAAGGCCCTGCTCCGGGTGAGCCATCTCACGGCCGCGGAACATGATGGTGATCTTAACGCGTGCGCCCTTCTTGAGGAAACGCAGAACGTGGCCCTTCTTGGTCTCGTAGTCGCCAACGTCGATCTTGGGTCGGAACTTCATTTCCTTGACCTCGACCTTGGACTGGTTCTTACGAGCGGCCTTAGCCTTCATGGCCTGCTGGTACTTGAACTTACCGTAGTCCATGACCTTGCAGACCGGCGGCTCCGCGTTGGGAGCGATCTCGACCAGGTCGAGACCCTGATCATCAGCGACGCGCTGGGCATCGCGGATGGCGAACAGGCCGAGCTGAGAGCCATCGACGCCAATCAAACGGCACGAAGATGCAGTGATCTCGTCGTTGATGCGGGTGTCATCAGACTTAGCTATTTTCCCTACCTCCATTCATAAAAAAATAACCCGGCGCTTCTTTGCAACCAGGTCGTACACATAGACATCCTCAGTATGAGGAAGGGAATCTAGGTTGTATGACCAGTCAGCTACTCATTGGCGCCAAAAGGTGGGAACCCTCGGGTTCCTCTTTAGGGCATTGCGGGAACAACGCCTTGCGAATAATAACACGTACCGCGCGTTATCACATTACGTACACGAAAAAGGGGGCCTTGACCCCCTTGAACGCTCACTTGCATGTATGGTGCCCGAGGCGAGACTCGAACTCGCACGTTGTTGCCAACGGTGGATTTTGAGTCCACTGCGTCTGCCAATTCCGCCACTCGGGCACGTAATGCGTGAGTTAGTTTATCACAGCTTTCTGTTGATTAGTCCGAAAATGGAACTTCGCGCATTTCGATAAGCTCAACCTTGCGCAACATCTCCCGCTTACGACATCCACGCCCATCAACCGAGGCCTCGCCCATCTGGTTGTCATAGGGGTCCTCGCGCATGCCATCGAAAGCAGGCACAAATTCAGCCTGGAATCGATTGTTGGCCACCATACGCCACGGGTCGAGATTGCCAAAGTAGTGACGGCGGCGCCACTCCTCCCCCATCCTGCGAGCAGAAGATCCAAATGACACGTCGGCGTTGAGCCAACCGGTCTGCGGCGTATAGAACTCTGCCCAGTCGTGCGACCCCACCGAATCGGGCGCAACATACAGGCCGCTCTGCCAACGGGCAGGCACGCCCGCGATACGGCACATGGTGATAAACGTGAGCGCCATAACGCCGCAATCGCCGCGGAGCGAGTGTGCACAGTCATCGGCAATAGATCCCAAAAGCAGGTACGGTGGCTGATAGCGATAGTCAATATGCTGTGTCAGGTAATCATAGATAGCACGAGCGCGATCGAGCGGATCCTCGAGCCCGTCAATAACACGCTCCGTCAACTGTCGCAGGTACGGCGTGAACGCAATGTGCGGACGGTCCTCGGAGGTGTCCTCGGGCAGTGGCGCGTCCATACAGGGATGCGATGGGAGCGCGCCACCATAGATATCGCAATAGGCGGCATCGATGTGATAGCGATAGGTAACC
>OIAY01000545.1_pt1 | contig 11575 bp, 8 predicted proteins | sample 1580831 | NCBI WGS metagenome assembly OIAY01 (sample SAMEA3882522, study PRJEB24775) | human gut metagenome | biome: human-associated habitat; feature: intestine environment; material: feces | place: Netherlands | collected 2009/2010 | reverse complement strand
GCGGAACAGCCACGGTGGAAAGCACATTTTTGTATCCCTAGGAAAGAACTCCTTCCGTCATCGCTGCGCGATGCCACCTCCCTCGGTGAGGGAGGCTGACCGTGCGGCAAGGCTCCCTCTTTGAGGGAGCTGGCTGCGAAGCAGACTGAGGGAGTCCGTTCTTTAATAAAAAACAGAAAGCTGAGTGTGATTTTCCTTTATTATGGACGATGGCAGTATGACGCTCTGGGTAGCGCTGGTGATCCTGGTGGGTTTCTCCGCCTTTTTCTCCGCATCCGAGACCGCATTTTCCTCCCTGAATCAGATCCGCCTGAAAAGCCGCGCCGAGGACGGCGATTCCTCTGCCGCCCGGGTGCTGGCCATGGCGGAGCAATACGATAAGCTGCTTTCCACCATCCTCATCGGCAACAATATCGTGAACATCGCCGCCGCTTCCATCGGCACCATCCTGTTTACCCAGATGCTGGGTGCCGAGCGGGGCGCAACGATGTCTACCATTGTGCTGACGATCATTGTGCTGATCTTTGGCGAAGTGACTCCCAAGAGCCTGGCCAAGGAGATGCCGGAAAAGGTGGCCACGGCAGTCTCGCCCTTCCTTGTGCTCCTGATGGCCCTGATGACCCCGCTGACCTGGCTGTTCACCCAGTGGAAAAAGCTGCTGGGCCACTTTGTCCACAGCGGCGAGGCCGATACCATCACAGAAGGTGAGCTGATGACCATGGTCAGCGAAGCTGAAAACGACGGCGAACTGACCGACCGGGAAAGCGAGCTCATCCGCAGCGCCATCGAGTTCGATGACGTGGAGGTGGAGGAGATCCTGACCCCCCGTGTGGATGTGGTGGCTGTGGAGGATGATATCCCGCTGGAGGAGCTGGCCCAGACCTTTGCGGAGTCCGGTTACTCCCGTCTGCCTGTCTACCACGGTACCATTGATAACATCATTGGTGTGGTACATGAAAAGGATTTCTATATCGCCCGCCTGAAAAAGGCGACCAAGATCGATGATCTGGTGGTGCCCACCCTGTATACTACGGGCTCCACGCAGATCTCCCAGCTGCTGCGCACCCTCCGGGAGCAGCACCACCACCTGGCCGTTGTTGTGGACGAATACGGCGGCACCGAGGGTATCATCACGCTGGAGGATATCCTGGAAGAGCTGGTGGGTGAGATCTGGGATGAGCACGACGAGGTCACTGAGGACTTCCGCAAGCAGTCGGACGGCAGCTGGCTGGTGTCCGGCTCTGCCAGCGTCGATGATCTGTATGAGGAGCTCGACCTGCCGGAGGAAGAGGACATCGATTCCAATACCGTCAACGGTCTGGTGCAGGAAAAGACCTGCCATCTGCCCAAGGTAGGCGACCGCTTTACCCTGGGCGAGTACGATGGTGTTGTTACCCGCACCGCCAAGCGCCGCGTGACGGAGGTGCGCCTGACCCCCGCCGCCCCGGCTGAGGATGCCGAGAAGGACGACGAAAAGGATAAGCGCTTCTCCCGCCTTGCACAGCGCGGGGAGAGCCGCTGACAGGAAGCGTAAGATAGAAACAGTGAAACGCCGCTGGGTGGAGCTTTTGGCTCTGCCCGGCGGCGTTTTCTTGATTCAAGTCCTTGCCCGCGGCCCTGCACTGTGCTAAACTGAATAAAATACAGAACGCAGGAGGACGAGGAACTTGAAACGAATGTCGAAGTTTGCGCGCCGGTGTGCGGCGCTGATGCTGGCGGTGGTGCTGCTCTGCATGGCAGTGCCTGCCGCCTTTGCAGCGGAAGGGAACACCCTGCCCGCCGGTGCCACCACCATGGGCGGTGCCAACACTACGCTGATCCCGGACGAGGAGGAAAACTGCCTGAGCTGGCTCTTCGGCTCCGGCGATACCATCACCATGCCCTACCTGAACGTCAAGGGGCAGGGCCTGCGCCGGAACGTGACCCTGGATCTTGAGGACTGTCTGGTGGGCATCACCTACACCGAGCTGGGCTCCATCGGCAGCTATGTCAGTGACGCGGCGGCACAGCAGGCGTGGAAAGCGCAGGCGGTGGCCATCCACTCCTATCTGGAATACCACAAGAAATACGGCTCTTCGGCCAACGCGCTGGTGTACACCCCCGTGGATCAGATCCCTTCCTCTGCCCGCAGCGCCATCCGCAGGGCAGTCTCTGAGGTCAAGGACGAGGTGCTGACCTGCAACGGCAGCGTCATCGATGCAGTGTGGTCGGCCAGCGCGGGGTACAACACCCAGACCGGCGTGTACGGCACCTGCTCCGGTCTGGATGCCTGGGGCACCGATGTGCCCTATCTGCAGAGCGTGGAAAGCCCCTACGAGGAGCAGTATCACAACCTGATGCGCCGGATCATCGGCAAGGATTACCGCTACATCGAGTATAACGACAGCAAGACCGGCCAGCCCTACGAGAGCGCCGACACCACCCATAAGGATCTGGGCGGCTTTGTCCAGTACAATACCTTTGTCTCGAACGGAAAGAGCTACCGCTACATCGGCCAGTTCGTTTCCTCCCGCTACTGCTTTGATTTCAGCGCGGACGAGAACGGAACCCCCTGCATGAACTACTATGGCTTCGGCCACGGTGTGGGCATGAGCCAGTGCGGCATGGTGGGCTATGCGCAGGAGCAGGGCATGGGCTACCGGGACATCCTGCGCCACTACTATACCGGCGTGTCCTTTGGCACGGTGGGCAGCGGCAGCTCGAACGGCGGCCTGTTCGGCTGGCTGTGGAGCCTGCTGGGGCTGTAATAAATTTTGCACCGGAAAGCGCAGGAAATGCGGAAAAGCGCTTCTCAAACGGGACGAAATCTGGTATACTATTATAGTTTGTAAAAATGCGTCTGGGCGGTGGAATGGCCCAGTGAAGTGGAGAAGTCGGAATGCAGTTGGAGAAAGCAAAGGAAACAAAGCAGGACATGGAGCGCTGCCGCCTGCTGGCACAGCGCATTGCGGAGGAGCTGGCCCCGGCAACAGCTGCGGTGCTGAACGCCGAGACCCCGGCACTGGAAAAGGCCCTGCACCGGGCGGGCGTGGATGCCAACCCCTTTACAGTGGCTGCCCGGCAGGCAGACCTGCTGGTGGTGGAGGACCCCGCCTGGGTGGAGATGCCCGCGCAGCTGCCCGGACAGGTGCTGCTGGTGTTTACCGGCAGCAACGTGGCTGAGGGCTGGGCCGAGGAACTGGCCCGCCGGGGCTACTACCGGGATTTCCGCTGGCGCAGCCGGGGCCGTGCCCAGCAGTCGGCTCTGTACTGCACGGTCCAGCCTGCCACCGCCGAGATGATCGCGGGCTATGAGAAGGAGTTGGATCTCCTGCGTGACCGGATGGTGCGTGCCGAGCGCACCTGCAACGAGGAAGCCGCCCTCATTGAGCGGCTCCGCAGCGATCTTTCCCTGAGCCGCAGCCATGCCAAGAACCTGGAAAAGACCCTGAACGAGGTGACCAGCTCTACCTTCTGGAAGCTGACCTGGCCCATGCGGTATGTTGTCAGCAAGAGCCGCCAAATCTGGCACACCTTCCCGCTTTTCGTCCTGCTGGGTCAGCTGCGCCGGGACGGCATTTCGGGAGTGCGGGAGCACGCCCGCGCCAGGCGGGAATATGCCGCCCTCTTCCCGGGGAACCTCCTGCGGGCTGACCGCTTTGCCCCGGTGGAGCTGCTGGTCAGGCAGGCGAACGATCAGCCTGCCGGTCCCAAGATCAGCATCGTGGTGCCCCTGTACAACACCCCGCTGGATTTCCTGGACGAGATGCTGGATTCCGTGGTGAACCAGACCTACAAGAACTGGGAGCTCTGCTGCGTGGATGCCGGTAAGGACGAGGCCGTAGGCCAGCATGTGCAGGCCCGTGCGAAGGCCGATGCACGCATCCGGTATCAGAAGCTGGAAAAGAATGAGCTGATCCCCGGCAACACCAACAAGGGCTTTGAGATGGCCACCGGTGAGTATATCGCCCTGCTGGACCACGATGACCTGCTGCATCCCTGCGCCCTGTGGTATGCGGCCAGGGCCATTGCCGAGCAGAAGGCCGACTTTATCTACACCGACGAGGCGACCTTTGAGGGGAAGCCGGAGCATGTGGTGCTCTACCACTTCAAGCCCGATTTCATGCTGGACAACCTCCGCTCCAACAACTACATCTGCCACCTGACCGTGTTCAGCCGCGCCCTGATGGAGCGGGCCGGCGGCGGTGAGCGGATGGAGTACAACGGCAGCCAGGATTACGAGCTGTTCCTCCGCCTGACGGAGCAGGCTGAGAAGATCGTTCACATTCCCCATGCCCTGTATTACTGGCGCTCCAGCCCCGGCAGCACGGCGGCAGATATCTCTGCCAAGACCTACTGCATCGACGCAGGCATTGCGGCCCTCAAGGCCCATTATGCCCGCTGCGGGATCGCTGTGGACGATGTTGCCCTCATCCCCGGCACCCCGGGCTATTACAAGACTGATTACACCATTGAGCACCCGGGCCGGGTGAGCATCCTCATCCCTACCTGCGACCACATCCGGGATCTGGAGCTCTGCGTGGATTCCATCTATGCCCGCACCACCTACCCGGATTTTGAACTCATCCTCATTGAGAACAACAGCAAGCAGCCCGAGACCTTCCGTGCCTACGAGCGGATGCAGAAGGAACACCCGGACAACCTCAAGGTCGTGACCTGGGAGGGCAAGGGCTTCAATTACAGCGCCCTGAACAACTTTGGCGAGCAGTATGCCACCGGCGAATATCTGCTGCTGCTCAACAACGATACCGAGGTCATCACCCCCAACTGGCTGGAAGAGATGGTCATGTACGCCCAGCAGAAGCGGGTGGGCTGTGTGGGTGCAAAGCTGCTCTACCCCGATGACACCATTCAGCACGCCGGCATCGGCTTTGGCATCGGCGGCGTGGCGGGCCACCTGCACAAATATTTCCCGGCCACTTCCGACGGCTACATGGGCCGCCTGAACTATGTGCAGGACGTCTACGGGGATACCGCCGCCTGCCTGCTCATCCGCAGGGAGATCTATGATGAGATGAACGGCCTGGACGAGAGCTATGCCGTGGCCTTCAACGATGTGGATTTCTGTGTCCGTGTGCGGGAGGCGGGCTACACCAACGTGTTTACCCCCTTTGCCCAGCTCTACCACTACGAGAGCAAGAGCCGCGGCACCGAGGACAACCCCGAAAAGCAGAAGCGCTTCCAGGGCGAGGTGCTCCGCTTCCAGGCCCGCTGGGGAGACCTGCTGGCCGCGGGCGATCCCTGCACCAACCCCAACTTTGATATCCAGCGTGAGGACTTCACGCTGAAGATCCTGCCTTTGGAGTGAATTGATGAAACTATCAGCCTGTATTGTTGTATATAACGGCTATGACGAGGCGCTGAAGGCGGCGCAGACGGTGCTGCACTGCACACGCCGCTACCCGGTGACCCTGTATCTGGTGGACAATGCCAGCCCGGACGGCAGCGGCAAAAAGCTGGAGCAGGCCGTGGCGGACGGCCTGCTGGCAGCAGGCCCGGGCCAGCAGGTGGTGGTGCACTGCCGCACCGAGAACGGCGGCTTTGGCACCGGCCACAATATGATCCTGCCCGAGCTGGACAGTGATTTCCATTTTATCCTCAACCCGGATATCCAGCTGACCGCTGATACCCTGAGTGATCTGGCCGACTGGATGGCCGCCCACCCGGATGCCGTGATGGCCCGGCCCTCGCTGGTGTTTCCGGACGGCAAGCCCCAGCAGCTGCCCCTGCGCCGGTGCGCCCTGCGGCCCATGCTCTACCGCCAGCTGCCCCGGCTCAGCTTCTGGAAAGGCCAGAACGACCACTACCTGATGCTGGATGAGGACCTGACCAGACCCATCGAGATCGAGTTCTGCACCGGCAGCTTTTCCGGTGTGCGCACCAGCACCTTCAAGGCGGTGGGCGGCTTTGACGAGAGCTACTTCATGTATGTGGAGGATGCGGACCTCACCCAGAAGATGCGCACCCGGGGCAAGGTGTATCTGGTGCCCCAGTATACCGCCATCCACGCCTGGCACCGCGCTGCCCACCGGGATCTCAAGCCCGCCCTCTGGCAGACGGGAAACCTGCTGAAGTATTTCCATAAGTGGGGCTTCAAGTGGTAAGAAACGCTCTGCCATCGCAATATGCTGCCGCCGTGGGCGGCTGAACGGTTCTGTTTGACGGCCTGTTTCGGAAAAAATTCTGGAACAGGCCGTTTTTTCTTGCTTTTTTTTCGATTTGAGAGTAGAATAAGGTGTAAAACTATCTGATGCCGCCCCGCGCGGCCGGAACTTTTACCCTGTAACTTTGTTGACAGCGGACGCAGCTCCGCTTTGAATATTACGAGGTGAGCGTTTCACCCCGTATAGCTGCACAACTTTTTCAATACAAATAAAGGAGTGCACAAATTATGAAAGGCATTATTCTGGCCGGCGGTGCCGGCACCCGGCTTTATCCGCTGACGATGGTCACCAGCAAACAGCTGCTGCCTGTCTACGATAAGCCCATGATCTACTATCCTCTGTCCACCCTCATGCTGGCGGGCATCCAGGATATCCTGATCATCTCCACCCCCACTGATACGCCGCGCTTTGAGGCGCTGCTGGGCGATGGCAGCCAGTACGGCATCCATCTGCAATATAAGGTCCAGCCCTCTCCCGATGGTCTGGCACAGGCCTTTATTCTGGGCGAAGAGTTCATCGGCGACGACTGCTGCGCCATGATCCTGGGCGACAACATCTTCTACGGCAACGGCTTCTCCAAGATTCTGAAGAATGCTGTCTCCAACGCCGAGAACAAGGGCCGCTGCACCGTCTTTGGCTATTATGTGCAGGATCCCGAGCGCTTTGGCATCGTCGAGTTCGACCAGAACGGCAAGGTGCTGAGCGTGGAAGAGAAGCCCGAGCACCCCAAGAGCAACTACGCCATCACCGGCCTGTACTTCTACAACAAGGAAGTCGTCAAGATGGCAAAGCAGGTCAAGCCCTCCGCCCGCGGCGAGCTGGAGATCACCACTCTGAACGACATGTACCTCAAGAAAGACGAGCTGGATGTCCAGCTGCTGGGCCGCGGCTTTGCCTGGCTGGATACCGGTACGATGGACAGCCTGGTGGATGCCGCTGACTTTGTGCGGATGATCGAGAAGCGCCAGGGCATCAAGATCAGCGCTCCGGAGGAGATCGCTTACAAGTATGGCTGGATCGACCGCGATACCCTGCTGGAGAGCGCTGCCCGCTACGGCAAGAGCCCCTACGGCCAGCACCTGAAGAACGTCGCCGACGGCAAACTGAGATACTAAGAGTTTAAGGGGAGGGTTATCCCATGAAAATCATCGTCACTGGCTGCAAGGGCCAGCTGGGCACCGAGATCATCAAGCAGCTCCGCGAGGGCCGCAGCGAGATCGGCCCCATCCCGGAAAAGCTGCTCAATGCAACGGTCATTCCGGTGGACCTGCCCGAGCTGGACATTGCCAACTACAAGATGGTGGATGATTTCATCCGCCGCCAGCGCCCGGACGTCATCATCAACTGCGCCGCCTACACCAACGTGGATGGCTGCGAGGTGAACCACGACGCCGCCTACAAGGCAAACGCCATCGGCCCCCGCAATCTGGCACAGGCTGCCACCAAGACGGGTGCCCGCCTGGTGCATGTCTCCACCGACTACGTTTTTTCTGGCCGGGAGAACGGCGGCATCGCTCAGGATGAGGCCACCCTGCCCGGTCCCATCAGCGCCTACGGCTCCACCAAGCTCATGGGCGAGAAATATGTGGAGCAGTTCTGCCACCGCCACTTCATCGTCCGCACGGCCTGGCTGTACAGCTACTACGGCAAAAACTTTGTCAAGACCATCGTGAACGCCGGCAAAAAGTTCGGCAAGCTGGAAGTCGTCAACGACCAGTGCGGCAACCCGACCAACGCCGTCGATCTGGCCCACGAGATCCTGCAGCTCTGCGTGACCCACGAGTACGGCCTGTACCACTGCACCGGCGAGGGCATCTGCTCCTGGTATGATTTCGCCTCCGAGATCATCCGCCTGTCCGGTGTGGACGCCACCGTGGCTCCCTGCACCAGTGCCGAGTACAAGGAAAAGCACCCGGAAAGCGCCGACCGCCCCAAGTGGAGCGCACTGGACAACCGGATGCTCCGCTGCACCGTGGGCAACGATGTGCGGGACTGGAAAGAGGCCCTGGCCTGCTTCTTCGCCCACTGGGACGGCGAGAATGGGATGAAATAAGGGGAAAGCTTCCCCAAGAAGACAAAACCTGAAAATTGAGGTAGAATAAACCTATGAAAAAATATCTGATCACCGGCTGCGCCGGTTTTATCGGCTCCAACTTTGTCCACTATATGCTCAAGAAGTACCCCGAGATCCTGCTGGTCAACCTGGATAAGCTGACCTACGCGGGCAATCTGGAGAACCTGAAGGATGTGGAGGGCGACCCCCGCCATGTGTTCGTGCAGGGCGACATCTGCGACAAGGAGCTGGTGGAGAGCCTGTTTGCAAAGTACGACTTCGATTATGTCATCAACTTTGCCGCTGAGAGCCATGTGGACCGCTCCATCAAGAACCCCGAGATCTTTGTCCAGAGCAACGTCATGGGCACCGTGAACCTGCTGCAGCGTGCCAAGGAAGCCTGGTACGATGCCGATGCCAAGACCTGGAAGGAAGGCAAGAAGTATCTGCAGGTCTCCACCGATGAGGTCTACGGCGCTCTGGGTGCCGAGGGCTACTTCATGGAGACCACCCCGCTGTGCCCCCACAGCCCCTACTCCTCCTCCAAGGCCAGCGCTGATATGTTCGTTATGGCATTCCACGATACCTACGGTATGCCCATCAACATCACCCGCTGCTCCAACAACTACGGCCCCTACCAGTTCCCCGAGAAGCTGATCCCCCTGATGATCAACAACGTCAAGCACCACAAGCAGCTGCCCGTCTACGGCGACGGAATGCAGATCCGCGACTGGCTGTATGTGGAGGACCACTGCAAGGCCATTGATATGGTGGCCAACGGCGGCAAGATCGGCGAGGTGTACAACGTGGGCGGCCACAACGAGCGCCCCAACATCTTCATCGTCAAGACCATCATCGAGCAGCTGCACGACCGCCTGAAGGACGACGGCATCAGCGAAGACCTCATCAAGCACGTTGCCGACCGTCTGGGCCACGACCGCCGCTATGGCATCGACCCCACCAAGATCAAGAACGATCTGGGCTGGTACCCCGAGACCCCGTTCGAGAAGGGCATCGTCCTGACCATCGACTGGTATCTCGACCACGAGGAGTGGATGGAGCACATCACCAGCGGCAACTACCAGAAATACTACGAGGAAATGTACAAGAATAAGTAACTTCTTGTAAATAGCCTGAAAGCGAAAAAGAGCAGAGCGTGCGGCCCTATGGCTGCACGCTCTGCTCTTTTTTGTTGGAGTTAAAGTTTGTCCTCTTTCATGTAGCGGATGAGCAGGGGCAGCTCATAGACCAGCATGGACAGCCAGCCGATGCCGTAGCTCACGGGCATGATCTGCAGATCGACCTTGAGCACCAGCACCAGCACAGCGGCGGCGGCCACGCGGAAGCCCATGTTGAGCATACTGCTGTTCAGGGTGACCTTCAAATCGCCCATGCCCTGGAAAAAGCCCTGAATGCCGTTGGTGGCGGCGGGCATCAGATAAAACAGCGAGATGGTGCGCAAAAACCGCACGCCAAGGTCCACCACAGCGGGGTCGGTGGCGAACAGCCGGATAATGGGCTCGGCAAACAGCAGACAGATGACCGTAAGCAGAATGCCGTAGGCAAACTCGATGCGCATACCGCAGTGGTAACCCTGCCGCACCCGGTCGGCCTTGCCCGCGCCCCGGTTCTGCGCCATCAGGGTGGTCATGGCGTGGGCGATGTTCTGCTGGGGCATATAGGTGAAGTCGTCCACCCGGCTGGCGGCGGTGAAAGCGGCCATTGCGTTGATGCCCAGAGTGTTGACGATGGCCTGCACGGCGATCTTGCCCAGCTGGACGGTGGCCTGCTGCATGGCACTGGTCCAGCCGTACTGGACGGTGCTGCGCAGCAGAGAGCTGTCAAAGACGAACCAGCGCCGCCCCAGCTGAAGGACGGGGACTTTGAACTGGATATAGACGACGCAGAGCACACAGCAGAGCGCCTCGCTGAGGACGGTGGAGAGGGCGCAGCCTTCGCTGCCCCAGCCCAGCACCTCGACAAAGAAGAGGTCGCCGCCGATGTTCAGCACCGAGCTTATCATCAGAAAGTATAGGGCGCTCTTGCTGTCGCCCAGCGCCCGCATGGTGGCGGCGAGAAAGTTGTAAAAGAAGGTGAAGATGAGGCCCGCAAAGACGATGCGGAGGTACTGCACCGCGATGGGCAGGATCTCTTCCGGAACCTGCATCAGCCGGAGCAGCGGCGTCGCCAGCAGAACGCAGAGGGCCGAAAAGACCAGCGAGAACACCGTGCCTGCGATGGCGGTGGTGGAGACCTGACGTTCCACGCGCTGGGTGTCTCCGGCACCATAGGCCGTGCTGACAAGGATGCCGGCACCGAGGCAGAGGCCGTTGATGAAGAGGATAGCCAGCGTCATCAGCGGGTTGGAGGTGCCGACGGCGGCAAGGGCGTCTTCGCCGACAAATTTGCCCACGATGATGCTGTCGGCGGCGTTATAAGTGAGCTGGAACAGGTTGCCCAGCACCAGCGGGATGGTGAATTTGACCAGAAGGGGCGTGATGGCTCCGGTCGTCATGTCTTTTGTCATGGATCTCTTCTCTTTTTCTTTTTATAATATGTTCTGGCGTGCGCTGAACACGGCCAGTGCCGAGCGGCTTTTGCCGTTTGCGATAAACTGGGCCGCTGCGTGAAGGGCGGCACCTGAGCTGGGGGAGGCCGGGATGGCATCGGTGCGCAGGACCCGCTGCGCCGCCCGGACGGCATCGGCGGTGGTGACGGCAGCGATGTTGTCCACTACATAGGAGTTGTAGTTGCCGGGAACGAGGCCGAAGCCGATGTCCGGGATGCCATGGGAGCCGGTGAGGCCGCTGCTCAGGGCCTGACTCTCGTAAGGCTCCACGGCCACGATGCGGACGTCATTCGTCCACGCCTTGACCGTTTCGCCCACGCCGGTGATGGTGCCGCCGCTGCCCACGCCGATGACGATGCTGTCCACGATGCTGGAACCCTCCCGCGCGATGGAGCGCACCAGTGCAGGCCCCGTCACCCGGCGGTGATAGGTGGGGTTGTCGTCGTTGTTGAGCCAGTCCATATAGTACCAGCCCTTTTCGGCGGCGGTGGCTTTTGCCAGCGCCCGTGCGCCTGCAAGGCCCGCCTGGGCCGGGGTGTGGATGATCTGCGCTCCGAGGCGGAGCAGGCTCTCCTGCCGCATGGCGGGGGCGTCCTCCGGCATGACCAGCGTTACCGGGTGGCCCGCCGTCAGCCCCGCCAGCGTCAGCGCTGTGGCAAAAGGCCCTGACACGGCCTCCACGATGGTCTGGCCGGGGGTCAGCGCCCCGCGCTCAAGGGCCAGCGCCAGCATCCCCTCAGCCAGCTCATCCCGCGCCGTGCCGGTGGGGCCGTTGTAGTCCAGATAGGC
>OIAY01000530.1_pt1 | contig 11760 bp, 11 predicted proteins | sample 1580831 | NCBI WGS metagenome assembly OIAY01 (sample SAMEA3882522, study PRJEB24775) | human gut metagenome | biome: human-associated habitat; feature: intestine environment; material: feces | place: Netherlands | collected 2009/2010 | reverse complement strand
CCACCGTGCGATACTTCGGCCTCGCCGACGATTTGCGCCGCTATTTCCCGTCCGATGACGACATGACCACGACCGTGTCGGTGGAAGGTGTGGCCGGGCCGCTCCCCTCAGCCAGAACTCCTCTCAGTCCGCGAAGCGAACTGAGAGGAGCTTCCGCAGGCACGGCAGAACTTCCCGCCGACGTGACACTTACCGCAGTGGGCGACCACAAGGCCACCTTCCAGATGGACGGTCAGGGCTACGCCACCGACGTCAAGCTTGAAGGCGTCTACAACCTGTACAACGCGGCCGCCGCGCTCGCCGTGGTGCGCGCCGTCGCAGCGGACGCGCAGGCGATGTTCCTGCCGTTCGAAGACGCGCTCGCCGACAGTGTCGACGCGGACGGTGCCGATACCGGTACCGAAACGGACGGCAACGGCTCGCATGACGCCATCGACCAGGCCGCTGCGGACGAGATTCTGCGCGCGGCAGGCGTCTCACCCCGTATGATCGCCTTCGCGCACGCCACCACGCAGGCCATGATCGACACCGCCGGCGAGGTCACACCGGCATTCGGCCGAGGCGAGGTCATCACCGTGAACGGCACTCCCGTGGAACTGCTGCTCGTCAAAAACCCCATGGGCTTCCGCCTGTCGCTGGCCTCGTTCAAGCCCGAAGGCTGCGACACCATGATCTGCATCAACGACGAATACGCCGACGGCCGCGACATGAGCTGGCTGTGGGACGTGGACTTCACCTCGCTGCGCGGCACCGGCGTCAAAGCCGTGTCCGGCGTACGCGCGTGGGACATGGCCCTGCGCCTCGAATACGATCAGGTGCCGGTCGAATCGGTCAGCACCGACCTGGAGGAATCGGTCGTGAACTTCGTGAACGCGAATTCTGGCACCCCCAAACACATCTACTGCACGTACACGGCCATGCTGAAAACGCGTGCCGCGCTCGCCAAAATCGCCGACGTGGCCGACGCCGGCGTGGGCAAGTGAGCGCCGCGCGAAACGAAACCGCGCAATCGCAAAGCAAAACAGCGGAAGGAAGACGAGGAGACGATATGAGCCAGGTCATCGACATCGTGTCGCTGTATCCGAAGGATATGAACATCTACGGCGATTCCGGCAACGTGCTCGCCATCCAGCGCCGGCTCGCGCTGTACGGCTACGAGCCGCGCGTACACGCCTACAACCAGGGCTGCGACTGGCCCGAGCACGTGGACATGATTCTGGGTGGCGGCGGCCAGGACACCGGCCAGAAGAAGATCATCGACGACTTCTTCCAACGCGCCGACCTGCTGCGTTCGCTCGCGGCGGACGGCGTGCCGATGCTGATGATCTGCGGCCTGTACCAGCTGTTCGGCGAGTATTTCGAAACGGTCGACGGCTCCCGACTCGACGGCATCGGCGTGATCGGCGCGTACACGGTCGGCCAGGAAACACGCATGATCGGCAATCTTACGGAAACCTCCGCCGATTTCGGCAAGATCATCGGCTACGAAAACCATTCCGGACAGACGTTCCTGCGTGACGGCGTGCAGCCGCTCGGCACCGTCGAACAGGACGGCACCGGCAACAACGGCGAGGACCATACGGAAGGCGCGCGCGTCCACAACGTGATCGGCACGTACATGCACGGCTCGCTGCTGCCGAAGAATCCCGCGATCGCCGATTTCCTGATCCGCACCGCCGTCGAACGCCGTTACGGCACGTTCGATCCGGCCGCCGCCGGACAGACGGATGCGCAACGGGCCGCCCTGCATCGCATCGACGAAATCGCCGACCGTGCTCGCCGCGTGGCCATGTCCCGTCCGCGCTGACGGCTGCCATGCCGGTTCGCCGGCAATCGCACCGCCTGCGCTGAACGCCGGATATCCGCCACTTTTTATGCGATTGACCGGTTTCGCTCGGCGCAGATGTGAAGAAAATGCGATAGAGTGGTACCACCATCACCTAAAGGAGGACATCATGGCTGATTTTAATTTTGGTGACGGCCTGCGCAAGGTCTTTCTCGCCGGCGTCGGTGCCTTGGCGACCACTGTTGAGAAGAGCCAGGAAATCGTTGACGATCTCGTCAAGAAGGGCGAGCTGACCGTCGAGCAGGGCAAGGCCCTCAACGCCGAACTCAAGCACAAGGTCGAAGAGGCTAAGGAAGCCCCTGAGGCCAAGGATGCAGCCCCGGCCGAAACCGAAGACAAGGCCGAGTAGCTCCAGTCTTTCGTATCGCCGTCTGCCGCGCATGTGAGCGCCCGGACGGCGATTTGCTATGCCCGCGCGACGCCGGCGAAACGTTCGTCTGGCATCGCGGGCTTTCCAGCCGATTTCCCAACCGTTTGCGAGCAGTGACATGTCTTTGAAAAACCCATCCGACAAGCCGGACGTGGCACGCCCCGAAAGCGTGGAGCCCGTCACGCTGTCCGACAGGGTCAACGCGGTCATCAACCCCACGGCCGACCCTTCGCCGGACGCCGCCTCCCAAGCAAACGGACTGACGGATGAGCTTGCCCACGAATCCGCGGACGATGCCGGCGAAACGGACGATACCGGCAAAGCGGCCGGTGCCAACGCACAATCGTCCGAAACCATCGGCATCTTCGGAGCGCGCAAAGACACGTTCTCCGCGCGCTACCATCTGACCCGCCGCGGCAAACTCCGGCGTCTTGCGCAAATCGCGCAGATCGCCAACAAATTCGACGTGGTTCACGGACTCACGCCCGTCAAAATGCGTCTCATGCTCGAAGCGCTCGGCCCCACGTTCGTCAAGGTCGGACAGATCCTGTCCATGCGCTCCGAAATCCTGCCGCAATCGTTCTGCGACGAACTGTCCAAACTGCGCGCCGACGCCGACCCCATGCCATACAGCACGGTGCTGCAGGTGCTTGAGGACGAATACGGCCGGCCCGTGGACGAGATCTTCGACCATATCGACCCCACCCCGCTCGGCTCGGCCAGCCTTGCGCAGGTGCATCGTGCGAAACTGCTCACCGGCGAGGACGTGGCCATCAAAGTGCAACGTCCGGGCGTGCGCGAAACCATGGCGCAGGACGTGTCCATCATGCGCACCATCGCGGGAATCGCCACCAAAACCATGCGCAGCGCGCAGGTGGTGGACCTGTCCGGCGTGGTCGAGGAACTGTGGGACACCTTCGAATCGGAAACCGACTTCCTCATCGAAACGCGCAATCTGGCGGAATTCAAACGATTCTGCGAACGCTACAAATACATGGACTGCCCGAAGCCGTACCCGGAACTATGCACCGAACACGTGGTGGTCATGGACTACGTGGAAGGCATCTCCGTCTCCCATCCGGACGAGCTGCTTGCAGCCGGCTACGACCTGAAGGAAATCGGCACCAAACTCGTGGACAACTACGCCACGCAGGTACTCGACGAAGGCTTCTTCCACGCGGACCCGCACCCCGGCAACATCATGGTGCGCGGTGGGCAGATCGTGCTGCTCGACCTGGGCATGACTGGCCGGCTCAACGCCAAAACCCGTTCCGTGCTGAAGGACATGATCTTCGCCGTGGCCGAGCAGGATTCCCCCAAGCTTGCCGACGGTCTGCTGCGTTTCGCCGGAGCTGAGGCCGATCCGGAGGATTATCCGGCATTGCTGGCCGATCTGGACGTGATCGTCAAGGAATTCGGCACAGTGGACCTGGCCGAACTGGACATCGCCGCCATGCTGACGGCCCTGACGCAGATGGCGCAACGCCACGGCATCGAAGTGCCGAGCACCGTCACCACGGTCGGCCGCGCGCTGGTCACGTTGGAGGGATTGCTTGACGAATTCATTCCCGACGTGAACATGATCCAGATCATCTCCGACCACATCGCGTCGAGCACGTCGAAGAAGGATTTCGCCAAGGACGAGACGAAATCGCTGGCTCTCGAAAGCCATCAGGCGCTGCACAGTCTGCTGGCCGCCGCCAACGAGATGAAAGTGGCCTCCCGCATGCTCACGCGCGGCCAGCTGCGCGTCAATATGGAGATGGTCGGTTCGCAGGAGCCGATCCACCTGCTCGCCAACATGGTGAACAGGCTTACGATGGCGCTTATCGTGGTCGGCCTGTTCATCGGCTCGTCGATTGTGTATTACGCGGGCATCAAGCCGGTGATTTTCGGTATTCCGATTGTTGGTTTCCTTGGCTACGTGATCGCGTTCATCCTGTCCGTCTGGATTGTGTTCGACATCTACTTCAAAGGACGCGATTCGAAGAAGCGGTAGCCGGGCGTTTTGCGTTGCGGGTGGCTTGTGTTGCGGCGCGCTCGCATTCGTGTTGGTGATTGCGTTCATATCTGCGTTTGCGATTGCATTTGCGTTCCCGGATTATTCGATGGGACACGGCTTTTTGCTGAATAATCAGACAGGTTGTCAATGATTTCACTCCCCCTAATATGGACCCATTGACGGGGTACTGTTTTGGTGGCATAATGCTCAATGTCGACGATGACATCACCACCCGGTTCCCATGGAGGAGAGGACATGCAGGCCGGGAAATCCCAGCGAAGCGTGCTCGCGCTCGTGATCACCTGTGCCCTGATTCTTGGATTTGGTATCCCCCTTATTCCCCTTGTCGGAGTGGATTCCGCCGAAGGGACGGAGGTCTCCGCCGCTTCCGACGTTGCCACCGTCTCCGCCGAAAACAGCCTGCAGAACGGCAGTTTCGAACAGCCGGACGTGTACCAGTACCGTGAAACCAGCGATGTTCCGTATTGGAAATCCACCACGACTTCAGGCAGCATCGAAATCGGCAGTGTCTTCAAAAACGGCAACGGAGACAATGACTCCCTGCACATGCGCACCGGCGAGAAAGTGGCCGCGGCCGAAGGCAGCCAATTCGGCAAGCCGGCCACGTCGAACGGCAACGACCAGTACGCCGAACTGAACTCCAACCAGGCGAGCTCGCTGTACCAGGTGGTCAACACCGTGCCCGAATCGAAATACGATTGGGGCCTGTACCACCGCGGCAGGCAGGGCAAGGACGCCATGGCGCTGGTGGTCGGCCCGAAATAGAACGTGGCCCCCATGAAGACGTCCGCCACCAGCAACGACCAGCTGCCAGTCCAAAACCGTGAACGAGACCAAGGATTGGCAATACGACGTGACCATCCAGGACACCCGCACCTCCGCCCTGCCGACCACCGGTAGCGTTGGCACGGTGCTGTTCGCCGTGCTCGGCATCGCGCTGATGGCCGGAGCGGTGTGGCTGTACGCCCGTAGCAAGCGCCAGTCCGCCAAGTAAACGGCTGATAACGGAGAATCGCAAGGAAGGGTCCACGGTATGAATCGCAAGACGGTGCAAAGCATCGCCATCATCGCGATCTTCATAACGGGGGCCCTTCTGCTGTTCTATCCGCTTGTCGGCAACTGGTGGAACGAACGCCGCTACGACATGCTCGTATCCGGCTACACGCAACGTGTGCAGGTCAATCCGTCCGGCGAGGACTACGGCAACGGAATTCAAACGGATCGACGCGTACAACGCCACTTTGCCCGGCAAAGGCGTTCCCGACGCGTTCGCCGTCACCACGCCCGAAGAGGACGCCGAATACGCCAGCTTCCTCAACGAGGACCCCAACGGCGTGATGGCATACATCAACATCCCCCGACTCAAATCCACCTTGCCGATCTACCACTACACCACACCGGAATCGCTGCAGAAAGGCGTCGGCCATCTACGTGGCTCCGCCCTGCCCGTCGGCGAGCAAAAACACGCACGCCGTGCTCTCCGCACACCGCGGCCTGCCGACCTCACGCCTGTTCACCGACCTTGACAAGGTGAGGAAAGGCGACCACTTCTACATCACCGTGCTCAACCGCACGCTCGCCTACGAGGTCGATCGAATCAGCGTGGTCAAACCCGACCAAACGAAGGAACTCAGCGTCCAGCCCGGCAAGGACCTCGTCACGCTCGTCACCTGCACGCCGTACGGCGTGAACACGCAACGGCTGCTGGTGCGCGGCCATCGCGTGCCATACAACGCGGCGCAAGCCAAACACGAGGCTGCGGATTCCGCGGTCTCGTCATTCACCGTCTACGGTTTCGTCGCAACCTACGGCACGCTCGCCATCGCGCTTGCCGGCATCGCCGTGCTCCGCCGCAACGCAGCGGCCCGCACCCCGCATCACGCCGCCGATTGGCCGCATAGCCTCACCGTCTCAGTCCGCTAATAAAAGGCGATTAGCCAGTCTTACCGACTCGGCAATCGCCCTTCCATATTTTGTCCCGCGAAAGCCTTTCGAGGCCGACGTGGGTGCCGTTAGAGCGTGGGAATCGCCATATGCAACGACGAAACTGAATAATCGGTGAAATCGTGAGCGAAAACCGGCAAACTGGGCTACGCTCGTAACAAGTGGCTCATTGCGCGCGCAAATGCGGTGAGCAGGGTCAATCGCAAGGGAGGATGCCCATGTCAAAGTCGTTTCTCAAGAAAGCGCTGCTCGGCGGTGCGGTGGCGGCGGGAGCCGCGGTGTGGGCGATCGCCCCGCGTTCCTTCTCCGACAAGCGCCGTCATTATGTGCCGGCCGTTCCGGACGTGTGGTACGCGCACCGCGGTCTGCATGACGCCGGTTCCGGCCTGACCGCGCAATACGCCAACGAAAGCGGCGAATACGTGGCGCTCGCCCGCCGCATGGCCATGAAAGCCGGGTACGGCAGCCCTGATACACCCGGCGTGATTGCCCCTGAAAACTCGCTTGCCGCGTTCGCAGCCGCCTGTGAAGCCGGGTACGGTATCGAACTGGACCTGCAGATGACGCGCGATGGCGAGGTCGTGGTGGTGCATGACGGCGACCTGATGCGTGTTGCCGGAGATCCGCGCCGTATCGCCGATCTCACGTATGACGAGCTGACTCGTATTCCGCTGTTCCCGACCGACGCTCCGGGCGCATGCAAGGCCGCGCCGCTGCCGTTGGCATTGGAGGAACCGCCGCTGGTCACCACGCCGGACAACGCGCCGGAAGGCTACTACCAGCATGTGCCGCTATTCGCCGACGTGCTCAAAGTGGTGGCTGGTCGTGTGCCGCTGATTGTGGAATATAAGTTCGATGACAACTCCAAGTGGGATCCGCGCGACGTGGAGCTTATGGAGAAGGGCGACGCGTTGCTGCAGGCATACTCCGGCAAGTACGTAATCGAATCGTTCAATCCGGCTGCCGTGAACTGGTACAAGGAAAACCGTCCGGAAGTGTGCCGCGGCCAGCTGTCTTGGTGGCCGTACGGCGAGGACAAGCCCACCGATCCGGTGGCGCTCGGCAAGGAATACGCGGCCGGCGCGCTGGTGTTCGACTGGATTTCCCGTCCTGATTTCGTTGCCTACGATTGGAAGGGCGGCAACAGCCCGCAGGTGAAGCTGACCCGGTTCATGGGGGCGGTGCCGGTGTCGTGGACCGTGCGCAGCCGCGACGAATACGCGCAGTGCTGCGACCAGTTCGATCGCCACATCTTCGAAGCGTTCGTGCCCGACGAGCAGTAGCCGACTGATAGTTGCCCGGCGAGCGACAGCAGCCGGGCGCTAGTCGACGGACTATGGTCGACAGGCGACAGCCGGTTTTATATGGTTTCGGCCTGCCATCGCATGATTGGTGCGGTAGCAGGCCGAATTTTTATTCGATTGATTTATTCCGATTGGCAGCTCAGTCGATCACGCCGTACAGACGGTCGCCGGCGTCGCCCAAGCCCGGCACGATGTAGCACTTGTCGTTGAGCTTCTCATCGACGGCGCACAGCACCAGCTTGAACTTGATGGACGGGTCGAGGTTTTCCTCAACGAACTTCAGACCTTCAGGAGCGCCCAGAATGCACACTGCGGTGATGTCCTTCGCGCCGCGCTCGGCCAGATAGTGGGTGGCCGCAACGAGCGTGCCGCCGGTGGCGAGCATCGGGTCGATCAGGAAGCACTGACGGCCGGTGAGATCCTCCGGCAGACGGTTCGCGTACGTGATCTGCTGGGTCGGGTTCTCCTCGTCGCGCTTCATGCCGAGGAAGCCGACTTCAGCGGACGGAATCATCTTGGTCATGCCGTCCAGCATGCCCAGACCCGCGCGCAGCACCGGCACGATAATCGGAGCCGGGGCGGCGATGTGCTTGCCGATCATCGGAGCCACCGGGGTTTCGATAGGCTTGTCCACGACTTCGATGTCGCGGGTGGCTTCGTAGGCCTCGAGCATCACGAGTTCGGAAACGAGCTCGCGGAACGTGGAGGACGGAGTGTTCTTGTCGCGAAGAACGGTGAGCTTGTGGTCCACCAGCGGGTGGTTCAAAACATGAATATCCATGGTTTCTAAGCGTAGTCCATGTATCGGCTGTTCGGCAACGCGCCGGTAGGTCGGTCAGATGAAACCCAGATGAGCGCCGATTGGATGGCAATCGAAAATCGCAAGAAAGCCAGAGAAAATCAGGAAAACATCAAAAGAGGAGAAAAGCGCCGAACCACGAAAGCGCCTGTCGGCGCAAAGGCCGCTCGCAGCGGCAAAAAATGGAGCCCGGGGCTATGCATGGCCCGGCGCGAATTCCTATTGTACAGTCGCGCTCGACGCTTCGCAGCGCCGTGTCGCGTGGGGTATGAAACGGGGGAAAATTACGGAAAGCGGCGGTGGAAAGCAGTAGTGGAAAACGACAGTGGAACGGCCTATTCCAATCGTCCGCGCCGCCACAGATTCGCCCCGTGGCGGAAATCCTTGGCCGTGGCGAACAGGTTGCCGGCTGTGTGCATCAGTTTCGCAGCCTTCGCGCGCGCCCGCTTCTCAACGGCCGACGGGTGGCTGCCGGCCGCAGCAGACGTAGCGGAACCGTCGGAAACATCAGATGATCCGGCCTCGCTGGAACCGCCCAGCGAAGCCAGTTTGCGCGCTTCGATACGCAATCCCAACGCAACCACGTCGGTGAAGGCGGCGGCCCGCTCAAGTGCCACGGCGAAATCGCCTGTAAACGCGCCGGCCAAAATCGAATCGGCGGTACGTGCGATGTCGTCTTCCGTCGGTGCCTGGTCCACGCCGGCAATCGCGGAAGCGGTGGTGGCGACGGGCTCGCCGACGCGCCACAGTCGCGCGATCGATTCGCGGTTCTTCCGCATCCACGTACGCAGCAGATACAGTCGCCACAGAATGCCCGGCAGCGAGTCGGGGTCGGCATGGCTCCACAGTTCGGCGATCACGTCCACGCCTTCGCGGTCCACCAGCGTCAGCACGCGTTCCACCAGTTCGGCGTCCTGCGTGTGGTGCACGCGGTCAAGCAGCGCCGCGGCCGACGCATGGCACATTTCGTTGATTTCCGCCGGATCGGCGCCGCCGGCGATATTGTCGGCCATCATCTGGTCGAGCTGGCCGGGGCGTGCCGGACGCGGCGAACCGGTGTTCGTGAAACCGGCGGAACGGCTGGGAACGACTGAACCGGAACCGTAGTGCATGTTAGTAGACAATGGGGGAGACCTTCTGAATGTCGATGATGCTGGGGCCTTGCGGTGTGTCGATGATGAACAGCGACATGGCGGTGCCGGTAGGCATGTATGGCGATTTTGCGATGAGCTGCTTGGCAAGCTGCTTACGTGCGCACAGGCCGCGCAAATGGTCGTACATGCCGCCGATGACCGGCCGGTGCATGCAGATGGCCGTGGTTTCGCGGCTGTTGAGCGTCTGCGTGATCTGCTCGCGGAACGCCAGCCATGAGACCGCCGGATGCTCGGCGAACGCGTCCTCCGTCAACGCGTTGATGTGTTCCATCGGCCGTTCGGTCTGCCAGCTCAGCACCTGCAACGTCTCCTGGCAGCGCAGCCACGGCGAGGTGGCCAGTCGCGTCGGGTTGAAACAGGCGAGCTCGCGGTTGAGGGCGAACGCCATCGCCGCGCCTTTCGGCGTGATTGGACGGTTCGCGTCGGTGCCCTTCCACGACTTGCGCGATTCAGCCTTCGCATGGCGTACGATCAGCAGATTCTGCGCGGTCGCGCCACCCTCCTGCACGCGGTCCACGAACACTGCCAACGTGTCCTTATCGGTCGAATGGGACAGTATTTTGCGCGCCTCACGCACGGAAACCCAGACGATATCGTTGATCTCGCCCATATAGATGGTGATTTTTCCGGTATACTCGCCGATATTGCGCATACAGGCGGCCGCAATCATGGCACCGATATAAATTGGGAAGGTCATGCCGGTCAGCGAGAGCAGCTTGGAAACAACGGTTCCAATGCCGATGGCGATGATCAGCTGGAACACCGCGGAAGGATACATGCTGGCGTGGCGTTCGTGCTTGATTTCTTCTTCCACCAGCAGGCTGTCGTCCTCCTGCACCACGGTATCCAGCAGCTTGTGCTTTTCAATCAGGCGGCGGCCAATGGGTCCGCCGATCATGCTGCCTGCAATCAGGCCATAGGTTGCCGCAGCGGTGCACAGCGTGGTTGCACCGGAAATGCCAAAGTCCTCCAGCACAGGGCCAAAAGCGCCCGCTGTGCCGTGGCCGCCAACCATCGAAATGGAACCGGTGCAAAGGCCCACCAGCGCATCCACGCCCAGCAGCTTTGCCAACCCCACGGCCACAAAGTTCTGGCTGACGATCAGCACAATGACCACGCCCAGAAATACGATCATCGCCCTGCCGCCGCTTTTCAGCACCTTCAGGTTTGCCTGAAAGCCTACTGAGGTGAAGAACATCACCATGCAGACCTCCTTGAGGATGTCGTCAAAGGCGAACTCTGCCACGCCGGTCACATAGCAGATGCAGGTGAAAATGGCAAACAGCACGCCGCCGATGACCGGCGCGGGAATGCAGAATTTTTCCAGCATCCGCACCCGCTCCCGCAAAAATTTGCCCAGCAGCAGCACCAGCACCGAAAGTGCCAGTGTCTGATACATATCCAGTTCTATCTTCATATCGTCTTTCTTTCCCTCTGTTTCCCGGCAGCATTCAGGATGCCACCGTGATGTCTGCCGTCTTATAGTAGGCGGCAGCTCCCTTGTGGAACGGGATGCCCACGCCCTCGGTCGCTTCGGCTTCGGTATCCAGCCGGATGCCCAGCTGCGTGCTCAGGTTTTCGCGCCCATCGAACAACAGCTTTGTCAGCTGCTCCACCTGCTTTTCCGGCAGCGCCGCGCTGGCCAGCAGCACCGCTTTTACGCCTACCGTCTGCACTTCCTCTTCCTGTCCGGGGTAAGTGCCCGCCGGAATGGTGCACACGCTGTAGCTGCTGCAGCTGTCCTGCAGACGCTTTGCAGCCGCACCGTCCACACACAGCAGCCGGATGCCGCAGTCCTCCGCCAGCGCGGTCACCACCGCACTGGACGCACCAGCCGTGATGAACATGGCATCGATCCTGCCAGCTTTCAGCTGCGCAGCGGCATCCTCGTAATTCAGGTTGATGGTCTCTACCAGTTTTTCGTTCAGACCGTAGGCAGACAGGATCTGCCATGCGTTCTGCTCTGAACCGGACTCCTCTGCACCGATACTCACCGTTTTACCCTGCAATTCTTCTACGGACTGGATATCAGAATCCGCCCGCACGATCACCTGACAGGCCTCGGTATACAGTGCAGCGACCGCACAGAATTTGTTTTCCATCTCTTCATCCTGAAAAATGCCGCTCTGCTCGTAGGCATCCTGCACAAGGTCTGCCTGTGCCACCGCCAACTGCAGGTAATCCCCCATCAGCAGACGCAGGTTTGCCGCAGACCCGGCGGTATTCTTCAGTTCCACAGCGCCATTCCCGCTGTCATTTTCCAGCGCCGCAAAGCCCTCGCCAAAGGCGTGGTATACGCCGCCCTCTCCGGCTACGCCCA
>OIAY01000519.1_pt1 | contig 12033 bp, 9 predicted proteins | sample 1580831 | NCBI WGS metagenome assembly OIAY01 (sample SAMEA3882522, study PRJEB24775) | human gut metagenome | biome: human-associated habitat; feature: intestine environment; material: feces | place: Netherlands | collected 2009/2010 | reverse complement strand
CCCGCAGCGCCCTTGCCGCGGAAGCGCACGCGGCCGCCATCGACCGCGCCGGCAGGCACCTTCACGTCAAGCGTTTCGACGCCGCCCTGAGGGTTGCGCACGCTCACCTTCTTGGTGCAGCCGTTGAATGCTTCATCAAAGCTTACGTTCAACGTCACGTTCATATCGCGGCCCTTTTGGGGCTGCGGCTGGTATTGCCCGCCAAAGCCAGAACCGCCGAAGCCGCCTCCGCCGAAAATATCATCGACGTTGAAGCCTCCGGCGCCCGCCACGCCTTCACCGCGACGAATGCTATCCAGAATGTCGGCCCAGCTGCCAAAGCCGCCGAAGCCCGAAGCCCCAGCGCCGCCGGCGCCGCCGCCCCATCCATAGGGAATGCGCTGTTCATCGGCGGTTCCGTACTGGTCGTAAAGCTTGCGCTTCTTCTTATCGCTCAAGACCTCATAGGCCTCGTTGATCTCCTTGAAGCGCTCCTCGCATTCCTTATCGCCCGGATGCAGGTCCGGGTGGTTGGCCTTGGCCAGCTTGCGGTAGGCTTTTTTGATCTCGTCCTCGGATGCGCTTTTTTCAACACCGAGCACTTCATAATAATCTCGTTTTTCAGCCATACATGAACCTCAACTGTCTATGGATTCCCCCCGCGCGGGGGTCAGAAAGCTCCAAATGCGGGCGCGCTTGTTCGGCGCGCCCGCTTTGCTTTGCCCGTGACGGGGGCGGGGTGTTTACTTCTTGTCGTCGTCGACGACGGTGTAGTCCGCGTCGTAGTACTGCTGGCCGTCGCCGCCCTTGGAGCAGTCGCCGCTCTGGCAGTTCGGGTCACAGCCCGGGTTTGCGCCCGGCTGGCCGCCCTGCGGGTTGGCCTGCTGGTACATCTTCTCGCTGAGCTTGTAGAACACCTGCGTCAGCGCCTCGGTCGCGGCCTTGATGGCTGCGGTGTCGCTGCCCTTGAGGGTCTCCTTGAGCTCGTTGAGCTTGCTCTCGACCTCGGCCTTCTCGGCCGCGTCGACCTTGTCGCCCAGCTCTTCGAGCGTGCGCTCGGTCTGGTAGACCATCTGGTCGCCCTGGTTGCGGGTGTCGATCTCTTCCTTGCGCTTGGCGTCCTCGGCGGCGTACTGCTCCGCCTCACGGACGGCCTTCTCCACGTCCTCCTTGGACATGTTGGTCGAGGAGGTGATGGTGATGTGCTGCTCCTTGCCGGTGCCGAGGTCCTTGGCGGAGACGTTCACGATGCCGTTGGCGTCGATGTCGAACGTGACCTCGATCTGCGGCACGCCGCGGCGGGCAGCCGGGATACCGGTCAGCTGGAACTTACCGAGCGACTTGTTGTCGCGGGCAAGCTCGCGCTCGCCCTGGAGCACGTTGATCTCGACGCTGGTCTGGTTGTCGGCAGCGGTGGAGTAGACCTCGGTCTTGGAGGTCGGGATCGTGGTGTTGCGGTCAATCATCTTGGTCATGATGCCGCCCATGGTCTCGACGCCCAGCGACAGCGGGGTAACGTCGAGCAGCAGGATGCCCTCGACGTCGCCGGTGAGCACGCCGCCCTGGACGGCAGCGCCGTCGGCAACGACCTCGTCGGGGTTCACGGACATGTTGGGCTGCTTGCCGGTCATGGTCTTGACCAGATCCTGGACAGCGGGCATACGGGTGGAGCCGCCGACGAGGATGACCTCGGTCAGATCGGAGAGCTTAAGCTTGGCGTCGCGCAGGGCGTTGGTGACAGGCTGCTTGCAGCGCTCGAGCAGGTCGCGGGTGATCTTCTCGAACTCGGCGCGGGTCAGCGTGTAGTTGAGGTGCAGCGGGCCGGACTGGTTCATGGTGATGAACGGCAGGTTGATGGTGGTCTGCTGGGCAGCAGAGAGCTCCTTCTTGGCGTTCTCGGCGGCCTCCTTCAGACGCTGCAGGGCCATGGGGTCCTGACGCAGGTCGACACCGTTCTCCTGCTGGAACTTATCGGCCATCCAGTCGATAACGCGCTGATCCCAGTCGTCGCCGCCCAGGTGGTTGTCGCCCGAGGTGGACAGAACCTCAAACACGCCGTCGGCGAGGTCGAGGATGGAGACGTCGAAGGTGCCGCCGCCCAGATCGTAGACCAGGATCTTCTGGGGCGCTTCATTGTCAAGGCCGTAGGCCACAGCGGCGGCGGTAGGCTCATTGATGATGCGCAGGACGTTCAGGCCTGCGATACGGCCCGCATCCTGGGTGGCCTTGCGCTGGCTGTCGTCAAAGTAGGCGGGCACCGTGATAACGGCTTCCGTCACCGGCTCGCCCAGATAGCTCTCGGCGTCCCGGCGGATCTTGGTCAGGATCATGGCGCTGATCTCCTGCGGGGTCAGGTCTCTGCCATCGATATGCACCCGGTGATCAGAACCCATGTACCGCTTGATGCTGGACACCGTGCGGCCTGAGTTTGTGGCGATCTGGCGCTTTGCCGCGCCGCCCACCAGACGCTCGCCATCCTTGGTAAAGGCCACCACGCTGGGGGCGTTGGTGATGACCACCGGCTTGCCGCCCTCCACCACCGCCACGCAGGAGTTGGTGGTGCCAAGGTCAATTCCGATCACTTTGCTCATAGTGCTTGTCCTCTTTTCTTCGGCGCAGAATATTTCCTTGAATATCTTACCGGTTTCCTATGACGATTTCTTAGAACAAATGTAAAGAAACTGTGTTTCAGGCGTTTTTATCGTCGGCCAGCAGCTGATCGGTCAGCAGTTCAGCCTCCCGCAGCCAGTCGGCAGCATCCGTTTCGCCCTCGGCCTGCAGGATCCGAAAGCCCTGCACAGCTTCGGCCACCTGCAGCAGCGCCTTTTTGCGGGAGAGGTACTGGGTCTCGTACTGGGCAAGACGCAGGCAGACCTGCGGGGTGTAGGCGATGTCCGGCACCTCCCGGGCAGCGCTCTGGGCGCGGCGGTAGTATTGCAGGGTCTCAGCCATCTCCCCGCCCGATGCGGCACAGTCATCCCCCAGGGCGATCATGGCCTGCACCTCCCCGGCCTGCGCGGCCTTTTTCCACATCCGCCGGGCCTGGGTCTTATTCTTCCGGGTACCCCGGCCATAATACAGGCAGTCCCCCAGAGCAGAAAGCGCCTCGGCGCTGCCAGCCTCGGCAGCGGCAGTGTATCGGGCCGCCGCTTCCTGCCAATCCCCGGCCCGGGCGGCGGCGTGCCCGGCTTCCAGCTCCTGAGCGCCGGGGTTGTCGCTTCCCCGCTCCGATCTCAGCAGCCCGCTGAGCAGGGAGACATCCAGCGTGGCAGAGCTTGTCCACGGGTCCAGCACCACACCATCGATGCCGTCCGTTTCCAGCGCATACTCCATGGCGCTGCGCAGGCTGCGCTCCACCATGGGGCGGGTGGCGCTGGCCTTTTCCGCCTCGGCGTTCTTTACCGAGGTGAACAGCGGCAGATAGTTCCGCTCTTTCCGGGTGTGGAGCAGCCAGGGCTGCAGGCCCTCGGCCCGCTCCTCCGGGATGGGCAGGTGTGCCCAGGGGGCGGCCCCGCTCTGGGGGTCCACCGCCGCATCCAGCGGCACCAGCACCTTGGTCTGCAATTCCAGCGCATAGTTCAGGGCGTTCATCAGGCTCCAGAAATGTTCCTCGTTCTGCTCCCGGTACAGCCGCGCCACGGCCTCCTCCACAAACGGGCAGCCTGTGCCCACCGGCCCGTACTGCGGCGCAGTCCGCTTTTTTCCGCTGCCCACCGGCCGGAAGCGCCGACCGCCCATGTTGTATGCCATTTATCTCACCCTTCTTTTTCATCAATAGGATAAGTATAGCAGGAATCCGCAAATTTCACAATATTTTCCCGCAGGCAGCCGAACGCAGAAACAGCAGGCGGCTGCACATGGCCGTCTGCTGTTCGGTTCACTCTTCTGCCGGTTTCTCCGCATCGTCCAGATAGTCCTCGATGCTGCCGATGCTGTATCGGTTCTCGTTGGCTTTCACGCTCCGTGCACTGGCATCGTAGCAGGCTTCCAGAATGGGCATCACTGGCTGCTGGCCCTCCGGGTCGGTCAGATGTCCGATGGCCCGGGCCTCATAGTAGTTGTCGATGATCTGGTTCACGATCCGTTTGCGGTCACGGAGCGGAGTCTGCAGGTTGGCCAGCAGCTCCTGCCGGATGCCGCAGCTGTTGCTGCCGTGGTCGCCGAACAGGATGTAATACTCCTGCTCGATCTCCAGCGGTGCAGCCTGATGCAGATAATAATCCGCCAGTGTCCTCCGCTTCTTTTCGGTGCTGAAGCCCTTGATCTCCTCCATGCCGCGCGGAAAGAGTTCCGGATGCAGGATCCACATTTCATAGGGCCCCACCGGCAGGTGCAGAGTATCGAATACATCCAGAAAATCCTCCAGCGCAATGCGGATCTCGCCCCGCTCCCATTTCTGAATGGTGCGCTTGTCCCGCCCCAGCATATCCGCAAGCTCCTGCTGGGATCTGCCCGCCACGTTCCGGGCAAAGGCAATGGCTTCCCCGATTCGGTTCCGGTAGTTGGACATATTCTTTCCCTCCTGACACACACTTGTACACCAGGCATTCCAACGTCTGGCGACATAAAATACTTTCCTCTGATAAAAGGATAATGGTTTGTCCCGCCTTCTGTCAAGAGTTGCAAATTCAATCACTTCACGTAAAATTTTTGTTAAATGTGTCATTCAAGCCGGACAGCCGCCTTTTTTGCAGAGATTTTGCCACTCCGTGGGGCATCCGCCCCCTGTCTTAAACAACGTTCGGGCCATTTTGTCCTTTTTCACCTGCCGGAGGCAGCCGGATGTGTCAGGTACACCGCAACACGCAACGCAAAATATTTTTTGCAAAAAATTCCTCTTCGGCAAGTTTTTCCCAGCGCATCCGTTTCCATACACGCAAAAACCGCCCATAGCCGTCTAAAACAGCCATGGGCGGGTACTTTTTCTTTATGCCAGTTTATTCAGCCTTACGGCAACGTAGGGGTCAGGGAGCTTGAGCTCGTCGGCAAGGTCGGCTTCAGATTCGTACTTCTCCGCCGCCATACCCACCACAACGCTGCACACGTCAAAGCGTCCGGCAGGCGAAAGGGCCGTGACCTTGGCTTCTCCATCGGCAATGGCGGTCACCACGCCATCCGCATCCACGGTAACGACACCGGGGTTGCTGCTGACCCATGTAATGGGCACACTGCCGCCGCCTTCCACCGCAACGGTGGCCGTCAGACGTTCCTGGGTGCCCACGGTACGGAGCAGCAGGTCACTCTTGTTCAGGGTCACCTTGCCGATATCCGAAGTCACCGTGACGCTGCACCGCAGAGCCTGGCCGTTGGAGACCATTGCCGTGATGGTGGTGGTGCCCGCCGCCTGAGCCGTGACAAGCCCCTTGTCGCTGACTGTGGCAACCTCAGGGTTGCTGCTCATCCACTGGTAGACATAGAGGAAGGAGTGGTCGCTGTTGGTCAACCGGAGCTGATGGGTGGGGTGCAGGTCATTGTACTGCAGCACAAGGCTCAGGCTGGTGGTATCCAGCGTGGGCTTTTTTCTGGCTGCTTCTTCATTTTTGCGGGTCACGGTCACCTTGCAGGCGGCACGTTCGCCGTGGTCGGAGATGGCGGTGATGATGGCAGTGCCCGCATTGCGGCCCGTCACCTTGCCGTCGCCATCCACCGTGGCAACATTGGAGTTGCTGCTCATCCAGACGATGAAGTAATAATCGCTCTGGCCGCTGGTGTACAGGTAGCCCTTGGGGCGGGGGTCATCATCGGTGATCTCCAGCTCCATCTCGGTCAGCTCCAGTTCCAGCTTGGAGCCGGTTCCGGTCAGGCCTGTCAGCACACCGGGCGCGGCCTGCGCGGGCAAAGGGGCAGCCAGCAGGGCCCCGCTCAGAGCCAGCAGGGCCAGAAGCCGCCCCGCGGTTTGGAATTTCCATTTCATTGGGTCGAACTTCCCTCCTTGTTTCATCCCATGGGATCAAAGGAATGCCGCACACATGGAAAAATTTCGCGTCCATGATTTTTCTCACTATTGATTTATTTTACACGTCCGGCCATTGTGGGTCAAGTTTTTCGCCCAAAGTGCTGTGCTTTCGCACCCGATTTCGTCGGGAATTCCAGTTTTTTCCGATTTTTTTGTGCAGAACATCAGGGCCAAAAAGCGCTCAGTCACCTCCGGTGACAGCTCCCCTGATAGGGAGGCCAGGTTCACGCGCTTTCTTCGGTGTAATACTGTGCCTGGGCGTTCCACAGTTCGTAATACTTTCCATCCGGCTCCCCCAGCAGTTCCTCATGGGTGCCCTGCTGGACGACCTCGCCGTGGTCGAACACGGCGATCTCATCACAGAACTTGCAGGAGGACAGCCGGTGGCTGATATAAATTGCAGTCTTATCGCCCGCGATCTCGTTGAACTTTGCGTAGATCTCCGCTTCAGCCACCGGGTCCAGGGCGGCGGTAGGCTCATCCAGCACGATGAAAGGTGCATCCTTGTACAGGGCCCGGGCAATGGCGATCTTCTGGGCCTCGCCGCCCGAGATGGTCACGCCATCCTCGTCCAAATCTTTATAAAGGCAGGTGTCCAGCCCCTTGGGCATCCGGGCCAACCGGTCGGAAAAGCCCGCTTTTTGCAGGCAGTCGGCGGCACGGGCGACATCATAATGCTGGGCCGTGGCAACATTCTGGCCCAGCGGCAGGGCGAACAGCTTGAAATCCTGGAACACCACCGAGAAGATATCCATGTACTCATCGTAGCGGTACTTACGGATGTCGATGCCGTTGAGCAGGATGACACCCTCGGTGGGGTCGTATAGGCGGCAGAGCAGCTTGATGAAGGTGGTCTTGCCGCTGCCGTTCATGCCCACCACGGCCAGCCGCTCCCCCACCTTGAAGGTCATGCTCAGGTGGCGCAGGGCATATTGCTCGCTGCCGGGGTACCGGAACGAGACATCCAGGAACTCCACGGTATACTGGCGGTCGCTCCGCTTTTCGGTGGTCAGGCTGCCCTTGTACATCTTGTTGGGCAGGTCAAGATAGTCATAGAGCGTTTTCAGGTAGGGGGCGTTGAATCTGCAGTCGCCCACGGCGGTGAACAGCCCGCCGATGCCCACAAAAAAGTTGGTGGCTGCGCCCACATACTGGGTCACAGCGCCCAGACCAAAGGCCCCGCCGTAGGCCTTCAGGCATACAAAGAGGTAGGCAAGACCCATGAGCAGAGCCGAAACGGCGTTGCCCGTGGCATTCAGGATGCCGAATTTCCCCTTGCGGGCCCGCTCAAAGGCAGGCATGGAGACGGCGGCGTGATCTTTCAAAAACTCGAACTGGTCGTACATCCGCACATCCAGCGCCTTTTTGTCATCCCGACATACCCCCATGAGGAAGGCCCAGAGCCGGTTGCCCCAGCGGCCCTCCTCCTCGATATCCGGGCTGCTGATGCCCGCGCTGGAAGCGCACACCGGCGAGAGCCACGCCACGGCCAGGATCAGCACCAGCACTGCCGGAACACAGAGCGGGCTGTTGAGGACTGTCAGCGGGCCGGCGGGCACCCTGGCCGTGAACAGCCCCACCGACAGCACCGCGCCGCCCAGAATACGGAATACCGCCGCGGATACACTGTCCAGCAGCGCCACAGCGTTAGGATTGCCGCCGCTGCAGAAGCTTTCGCTCTGCTGGATGAAATTGTAGAGGTCGTAGACCTGCTGGCTGTCCTCGTCGGCATAATCCATGGACATCTGCTTTTCCATAAAGCAGTCATGGCCCAGCTGCCAGTTCAGCTGTTCCCGCTCCACGCTCTTCCAGTGGAGCAGGACCGACCGCACCAGCGTGAGCAGAGCGGTCACGCCCAGCACCCACGCCACATCCACGGCAAGGGCCTGCGGGTCCCGCGCGTCCGACAGCTCAGCCACCAGCCGGGCCGAGAACCAGACCACGGCATAGGGGCTGACGGCATCCGCCAGTGCCCACAGCACGGTGGACAGCACAAAGCGGGGCGTATTTTTCCAGTAAAAGCACCAGGCCCGCAGGGTCAGCCGGACGCTTTCCTTCAGGGTCATTTTTTCTTCGTTCATACGGCCTTGCCCTCCTTGTAATATTTGCTCTGCACCGCAAACAGCTTGGCATAGCCGCCGTTTTGGGCCATCAGCTGGTCGTGGGTCCCCTCCTCGGCCACACGGCCGTTTTCAAGGAAGAGAATGCGGTCACAGAAACGGGTGGAGGCCAGCCGGTGGCTGATGAACAGGCTGGTGCGGCCCCGGGTCATCTCGTTGTACTTCTGGTAGATATCATCCTCGGCGATGGGGTCAAGGGCGGCAGTGGGCTCATCCAGCACAAGAATAGGCGCGTCTTTATACAGGGCACGGGCCAGCATCAGGCGCTGGGTCTGGCCGCCGGAGAACTCCACGCCGTCCAGATAGACATCCCGGCCCACATGGGTCTTGATACCCGCCGGGAGGGATGTGATTTTTTCCGTCAGCCCTGCCTGGTCAAGACAGTACCGCACCTTTTCCTCGTCGATGCCGTCCATGGCCTGGGCCACATTCTCGGCCACCGTGCAGGAGAGCACGCTGAAATCCTGAAAGACCGCTTCAAACAGCTTGTAGTAATCCCGGCGGTTATACTGCCGGATATCCTGCCCGTTCAGCAGAACACGCCCCCCGGTGGGGTCAAGGAAGCCGCAGATCAGCTTGACCAGTGTCGTCTTGCCAGCGCCATTCAAGCCCACGATGGCCAGGTTCTCGCCGGGGTGCAGTGTCAGGCTCATGTGGGCGATGGTGTTTTTCTCCGCACCGGGGTAGCGGTAGCTCACATCCTCCAGCTGCAGCTCATAGGGCATATCCAGCCGCTTTTCCAGCGGGATGCCCTCCTCAAACCGGAAGGGTTCCGGCAGCTCGAGGAACTCCCGGATGGTGGAGATGTCCAGGCTCTGCTTGCGCAGGAGGGCAAACTGCTCCATCAGGCCTGTGACCCACTGGGCAAAGCCGGAGGCCGCACCGAAGTAGAGCAGGAATTCCGACACCGGCAGGCCCCTGGTCACGGTGAGCCAGAGCAGATAAGCATAGGCCGCACCGTTGCGCACCAGCAGCAGGGCCAGGTCGATGAGGTTGGCGGTCAGGTAGGCGCGCTCCCGCTTTTCAAGAAAGGCATAGTTGAGCCGCAAAGCAGAATCGTACAGGTCAGTGAGCCACTGCCGCAGGCCGAAGATGCGGATATCCTTGCCGAACTCGCGTCCCTCGGCGGTGTTGCGCAGGTAATGCAGGCTCCGGGTGATCTTTGCCCCCTCCTCCCGGTGGCGGTAGCCCCACTCGTTGATATTCCTGGTGGAAAAATAGCTCACCACAGCGGTCAGGGCCGTCAGGACACAGAGCCAGGGGTTCAGCCCGGACAGCAGAGCCAGATACACCCCGAAGCCGATGAGATTTGTCATGATATCCGTCCAACTTTTCCAAAAAGCCTCGCCGGAAGCACGGTTGTTCATACAGGCATCGTGGCCCTTCTGATACATCAGACGGAAGGCTTCATCCAGCAGGTTGGCATAGGCCGTGCGGGTGCGCTTGGTGTTGATGCGCTTCAGCAGCTCCAGCCGCACGCCGCACCGGCCAAACATGGTGAGGTGGTCGATGTAGTAGCACAGCGCGGTCAGGGCAAACAGCAGGATGGTGAACCCGCCGATGGCACCCAGCAGCTGACTCAGCGGCGCGCCGCTTTCCAGTTTGCCCAGCACCGCCGGGCTGATGAGCATTTCGGCAGTGGTCTTGCCTGCCGTGCAGACGGCCAGCAGCACCACCAGCAGCAGGATGCCCACCCCTTTTAAGAGGAACAGCAGCACCGTGCCGATACCAGCGAGAACACTCCACAGGACGCTCATTGGGCCGCCTCACTTTCCGTGCCCCGCACCGGGGGCAGATCTTCCAGACTGGACAGGCCAAAGCACCGCAGGAACACGTCCGTGGTGCGGAAAGCCACCGGTCTGCCGGGCAGGTCGAGACGGCCCGCTTCTTCAATGAGCCCCTTTTCCAGCAGGCCCGACACGCTGGAAGAGGAATCCACGCCGCGCACCTGCTCGATGAAGGCGCGGGAGACAGGCTGGTTGTAGGCGATGACGGTCAGGGTCTCCATGGCCGCAGGGCCCAGCGGGATGGAGCGGCGGGTGTCCAGCACACGGCGGACGCACTCCGCAAATTCCGTTTTGGTGGCCAGCTGCCAATGGGTGTTCAGGTGGAGCAGGCACAGGCCGCTGTCCTCTTTCTGGCAGCGCTCGTGCAGTGCTTCCAGCGCAGATTCCACGCTGGCGGTGGGCAGCTGCAGCGCCTGGGCCAGCTTATCGGCCCCGATGGGCTCCGCGTAGGCAAAGAGCATTGCTTCCACTGCGGCACGAATTTGTTTCTGATTCATTGCTCCTCCTTTGTGCGGTCAATGCGGCCCCGGCGCATCTTCAGTTCGCCCTCCGGGCCAAGCGTCACACGGCCGCCGCGCACCAGCTCCAGCAGCGCCAGAAAGGTGGCCACGTTGGCCCCCCGGGTCTGGCGGCGGGAAAACAGCTGGTCCATCTTTTTTGCACCGCCTGCAATGAGCTGGCGCAGGATGTAGACCACCCGGCTGCTCACCGAGACCTGCGGGGCCGACACCAGCGGCTCGAACTGCTGCTGGGTGGGCATTTTGCGGACAGTGGTGCGCCCCATCAGGGCCTGCCAGCAGTCTGCCAGCACCTGCGGCGAATGGAAGAGATCATAGGTGTTGTCCCATTCCAGCCGGGCCGGGGTGCGCACGAACACGGTATATCCCTCTCCCCGCTCCCGCAGACGGGCGGCCATCCGGCGGCACTGGTCATATTCAATGAGCTGGCCGGTGAGCTCCTGCTTCATCCGCTCGCCCTCTTCACTGCGGGGCAGCAGCAAATAGCTCTTCATCTCCACCAGGTGGGCGGCCATCTCGATAAAAGCGCTGGAAATTTCAGGGTCGGTGCTCTCGGCCGATTCCACCGCGCGGGTGTACTGGTCGATAAGCTTCAGAATGGGGATGTTGTGCAGGTCCATCTTGTGCTTCTGCACCAGCGTGAGCAGCAGCTCCAGCGGGCCCTCAAAATCCTCCAGACGGAAGGTCAGTTCTTCTGCCACTCAGATCACCGTCCCGATGGTTGCATAATACGCAGAATAGGCGATCTGGTCGATGTAGCCGGTGCCGAGATCCAGCAGATCCCAGACCACATCATTGAAGGTGCCCAGCACGCCATCCAGCACACCGGCCCAGACAGCCGCCAGCAGGATGACGAAAATGACGCGCTCGTACCGCATGATCTGGAAGTAGATGCGCTGGGGCAGCACCACCAGCAGGATGCGGCTGCCGTCCAGCGGCGGGATGGGAATGAGGTTGAACACCGCAAGGCCCACATCCATCATCACTAAGTATTGGAGGAAGCGGGCCGCGAAAATCGTGATCATGGTGGTGGGGGCCCAATAATACAGGATCTTCCACGCCACCATGCCGAGGTAGGCCAGCAGCAGATTGGCCGCCGGGCCTGCCAGCGCGGTGAGGGCCATGCCCCACTTGGGGTTTTTGAAGTTGCGGGGGTTGGTGGAGACCGGCTTTGCCCAGCCCACACCCGCAAACACCATGCACAACGTGCCCAGCAGGTCAAAGTGAGCAAAGGGGTTCAGCGAAAGGCGGCCTTCGCGTTTGGCGGTGGGGTCCCCCAGCAGCCAGGCAGCCAGCGCATGGCCGGCTTCATGGAACGGGATGGCCACCAGTGCCACCAGCGCGCGGACGAGATAATAGGTTGCCCGTGTCATAAGCATCTCCTGAAAAACAACATTTTTTATTATAATACTATCTTTTGGCCGGTTGAGCAACCCTTGCTGCAAAAGATTGGAAAAAGATGACGGAAATTTTGAAAAAAGGCTTGCATTTTGCAGGTCAATCTGTTACAATAGTCAAGCTGATTATTTTGATTCCTTACTTCACTGCAGGAGGTGCAAGTACCATGGGTAAATGTGAATGCTGCGGCAAGGGTGTTACCTTTGGTATCAAGGTTTCTCACTCTCATCGTCGTTCCAACCGTACCTGGAAGCCGAATGTCCGTCGTGTCAAGG
>OIAY01000515.1_pt1 | contig 12063 bp, 7 predicted proteins | sample 1580831 | NCBI WGS metagenome assembly OIAY01 (sample SAMEA3882522, study PRJEB24775) | human gut metagenome | biome: human-associated habitat; feature: intestine environment; material: feces | place: Netherlands | collected 2009/2010 | reverse complement strand
CGACGCCACGGCTGACGACCTGCCGCACCCTGCGGCGCAGCCACGACGCGGTCGCCATGTATTCGGTCAGCATCGCAAACAGGAAGCAGGCGAGCATATTCGACACGAACGTGCCCACCACGAACGGCGAACCGTTCACCGACGGCAGCAGCAGGTCCGTGGCGCGACGGAAACCGACGCCGACGAAGCCGCCGACGAACACCACGAGATACATCAGACCATCGGCAAGAGGGTTGAATCGCGCCTGCATGCGTTTCATCGGCGCGAGCGGAATCTGCGGCGGATGCTTGGATGCGGCGGCACCGGACGGGCGCACATCCGCGCGCGCCACTTCGGCGACGTCGATCGACTGTGTGGCGGGATTCGGCTCATCACCCGCGTTTGGCGAGTCTGCCGCCCGTTGTTCTTGCGATTCCATCACATTCCCCTTGTACTTGGCTTTCCGCGGACAGCGTCGTTCCGCCCCAGCCATACGGCAACGAGCTGGCCGCAGGTGCCGTCTTCCTAACCTTGTACGAGTCTACACGTGCGTTGCAACCAAACATCGAACATGTCCGATTCGATGGATAACTATGGATAACTTCGGGTGGCCCTAGACGTCTACGAATGGTTATGGAAGACAGTAAGACCGCGTCAGACGGACACGTCGCACAACCGCCGCATCGCATGCCGTGCGTCGCTTTCGTCCTCGCCGCTGAACAGCACGACCAGATAGTCGCCGGCACGCAGCCGCGTATCGCCATGCGGCACGATCTGCCGTTCTCCGCGACGCAGGCCGATCACCAGACAGCCGTACGGCCAGCGCACGTCACGCATCAGCTTGCCGTCCGCGGTCGCGCCCATTTCCACAGGCAGTTCCATGATGCCGTTGTCGATGCGATTGGCGATTGCCGTCGTGCCTCCTTGCGCGCGCATGTACCGTTCCAGCAGCTCGCCGTAGATCGGTTTCGTACGCAGCAGGTCGGAGACGAGCAGTGCGATGAACGCGACGGCGGCGACCGGCAGCATGTGCGTCAACGTGCCGGACATTTCCACGGCCAGCAGAATCGACGTGATTGGTGTTTTCACGGACGCGGCCAGCGTGCCCGTCATCACGCATACCGAGAAAATCGCCACGGAATCGGACGGCAGGTTGCCGAACTGGTGCAACGTCTCGCCGCAGATACCGCCGGCGAGTGAGCCAACCGCGAGAATCGGCATGAAAATGCCGCCGGGAGCGCCTGAACCGAAGCTGGTGGAGGTGAACAGCACTTTCGCCACGAACAGCACGCACAGCATGCCCAAGCCGACGCGCGCATGCTCGGCCATGGCGATCAGGTTCGAGCCGCCGCCGAGCACGTCAGGCAGCCAAATGCCGATTGGCAGCGCGAGTGCGATCGCGATCAAAGGGCGGCTCCATGCGGGAAGCTTGCCGTACAGCGTTTGGAAGCCGAGCAGCGAACGGTTCATCAGCGAACCAACCAAACCGGCCACCAATCCCAGCGGAATCAGCCACCCGTATTCGCCGAGCGGCAGTTGGCCGATGGTGCCGAAGTCAAGCACCGGACGCAGGCCGAAACAGTATTTCGATACGAAATCGGCGGTCAGGGACGCGGCGGTGGCGCCCATCAGAATCGCGGGCGAAAAACTGCGATGCACCCCTTCCAAAGCGAACATCATGCCGGACAGCGGTGCGCTGAACGCGGCGGACAGGCCGGCCGCGGCACCGGCGGTGACCAGATAATGCTCCTGCACGTCCTCACGTTTCTTGCCGCGCAGCCGGTGCGATAGGAACTGCGCGCCCGATGCGCCGATTTGGATGGACGGTCCTTCGCGGCCGAGCGAGAGGCCGAAGAGCGATCCGAGCAGGCCTCCGATGAAGCGAACCGGCAGAATCGTCTGCCATCGCATTTTCAGGCCGCAGATCACCACGCCGTTGGTTTGCGGAATGCCGCTGCCGCCGGCCATCGGCTCTTTTTTGACCATCCATGCGATGGCGAGCGCAGCTGCGATTGCGGCGACCGCCCACGGTGCGACCAGCCACGGGGTTTCGCGGATGCGCGCGTAGATCCAGCGCGCGGTGTCGGTGCCGTATTCGATGCCGAGACGGTAGAGGACGACGAGGAAGCCGGAAATCAGGCCGACGAGAATGCCGGCAGCGGCCATCTTCCATTTCAGGTGGTCGAATCGCGGGACCAGTTTGCTGAACCTGTCAAACCTGTCGAACCTGTCGTTAGGCGGCATTGCAGTCATCGCACTCCCCTTTTCCGTTCCTCCGCCGCGCACCCCGTCGGTGTGTATGCGGTGTGCGTCATACGCGCACGCCATCGCACGCACCATACGCAAAGTGCCGGCAGGCACAGGCCCACCGGCACTTGTCATTGACGTTCGTTACCGACGTTCATATCGACGAATCAGCCGAATCAGCTTCAGTCGATCAGCGAGTTGATCTGGATGATGTGGTCGCGCTGCGGGCCGGTGCCGATCACGGAAATGCGACAGCCGGACAGTTCCTCAAGACGCTTGACGTAATCCTGGCAGGTCTTCGGCAGATCGTTGAAGTCATGGACCTGGGAAATGTCCTCGTCCCAACCCGGCATGGACTCGTAAATCGGCTTCGCGGCGGCGAACTCGGCCTGGTCGGTCGGCATATCGTCGCGACGCTCGCCGTTGACGTCGTACGCCACGCACAGCGGGATTTCCTTGAGGCCGGTGAGCACGTCGAGCTTGGTGAGCACGATGTCGGTCAGGCCGTTGACCTGGGCCGCGTAACGGTTGACGACCGCGTCGAACCAACCGCAGCGACGCGGGCGACCGGTGGTCACGCCGTACTCGTGGCCTTGGGCGCGCAGCCATTCGCCGTCCTCGCCGAACAGTTCGGTCGGGAACGGGCCTTCGCCCACGCGGGTCACATACGCCTTGGAGACGCCGACCACGCGGGTGATCTTGGTCGGGCCAACGCCGGTGCCGGTGCAGGCGCCGCCGGCGGTCGGGTTGGAGGAAGTCACGAACGGGTAGGTGCCGTGGTCCACGTCGAGCATGGTGGCCTGGCCGCCTTCGAACAGCACGGTCTTACCCTCGTCGAGCGCCTTGTTGAGCACCAGGGAGGTGTTGGCCACGTACGGCTTCAGGCGTTCGCCGAGCTTGAGCAGCTCGTCGGTGGTCTCGTCCACGTCGATCGGGCGACGGTTGTACAGCTTGACGAGCATCTGGTTCTTCTGATGCAGGCTGGCCTCGACCTTGTCATGCAGGTGCTCCGCGTTGAACAGGTCGTGCACGCGGATGCCCACGCGGTTGATCTTGTCGGCGTATGCCGGGCCGATGCCACGGCCGGTGGTGCCGATCTTGTGCTTGCCGAGGAAGCGTTCGGTCACCTTGTCGAGCACGCGGTGATACGGGGCGATGATGTGCGCGCTTTCGCTCACCAGCAGTCGGGAGCAGTCCACGCCACGGCTTTCAAGGCCGTCGATCTCCTGGAACAGCACTTCCGGATCGACGACGACGCCGTTGCCGATGACAGGGGTGGTGTTGGGGCTGATGATGCCGGACGGCAGCAGATGCAGCGCATACGATTCGTCGCCGACCACCACAGTATGGCCAGCGTTATTGCCGCCGTTGAAGCGGGCGACGTAGTCGACCTTCGTGCCGATCAGATCCGTTGCCTTGCCTTTGCCCTCGTCTCCCCACTGGGCACCGATCAAAACAATTCCAGGCATGTTGTTGCACCTCCGTGCGTACGCGATTCTGCCTTAAGCCTTGCGCCTAAAGCCTTACAAAGGTTACTCTTCACCCTCTACCGGGTCTGAGGGATGCTCACGGCTCCGGACCGACCGTAATCGGATTGCAACCGGTCCGAAAAACAGACCAGAAAACGCCCGAAAACAGTTCGAAAGACCGTTGGCTAGTTCAGCGCGCGCCCGGCACTGCCGAGCTGCTTGCATGCTTCGACCACACGCGCGGCCATCGCGGATTCAGCTTCACGACCCCAGGATCGCGGATCGTACAGCTTCTTGTTGCCCACCTCACCGTCGATTTTGAGCACCGAATCATAGTTGGAGAACATGTGACCGGCCACCGCACGGCTGAATGCGTACTGCGTATCGGTGTCGATGTTCATCTTCACCACGCCGTAGCTCACGGCCTGCGCGATCTCCTCCGGCGCGGAGCCGGAACCGCCGTGGAACACCAGGGCGAACGGCTTACCGGGAGCGACATCCAGCGAGTGCGCGGGGTCGGGCATTTCGCCGGCCTTGATCGCGAGCGCGACCGTGGTCTGGATTTCGTCGAGCAGTTCGGGGCGCAGTTTCACCACGCCCGGTTTGTATGCGCCGTGCACGTTGCCGAAGGTGAAGGCGGCCATGTAGCGTCCGCGCTCGCCGAGGCCGAGTCGTTGCGCGACGGTGATGCCTTGCGCGGGCGTGGAATACAGTTTGTCATTGATTTCGGCGCTGTGCCCGTCTTCTTCGCCACCGACCGCGCCGATTTCGATTTCCAGCACGGTGTGCGCGGCTTGGGATTTGTCGAGCAGTTCTTCTGCGATGTCGAGGTTTTCATCCAGCGGCACTGTGGAACCGTCCCACATGTGTGACTGGAAGGTCGGTTCCTGACCGTGCTTCACCTGTTCGACTTCATGGTCGAGCAAGAGGCGCACCCATTCGTCCAAATACTGTTTGGCGCAGTGGTCGGTGTGCAGGGCGATGGTGATGTTGGGGTATTTCGCCGCGACTTCGTGCGCGAAGGCTGCGAAGGCAAGCGAGCCGGTGACGCGGTCGTTGACGCGTTGCCCGGAGAAGTAGGCGGCGCCGCCTACGGAGACTTGGATGATGCCATCGGATTCCGCCTCGGCGAAACCCTGGAGTGCGGCGTTCAGGGTCTGCGTGCTGGTCACATTGATCGCGGGATAGGCGTAACCGCCGCGGCGTGCGGCGTCCAGCATTTGCGCATAACGTTCCGGCGTTGCAATAGTCATGCCTCCATTATCGCCCAACCCTATCCCACTTGTCATGTGACAACATTCGCCATCTTTCCTTTCCGTTTTCCCGACCGTCCGCTCCATATCCAGGTCGCCCGCCCCACTAGGGCCATATGCCGAGCGTTTTCGTCTCATATCCCGACACTTGCGGGACCGACCAATAAACATGGCGAAACCATTGCGATCGTTCCATCGGAAGTCATAGAATGTCCACCGGATCGCGCGACGAAGAGCCCAACCGGGTGTTCCCGCACGGGCATGCCGCCGCACGTAGATGTTGCGACCAATACCCGCGAGGAGGCTTGATGCACCAGGTTTTCGCCATCTTCCTTCGAGACGTAAAACGCATTCTGAAGAACCCCGTGGCGCTCGTCGTCACGCTGGGTGTGGCCATCATCCCATCACTGTACGCATGGTGCAATATCCTCGCCAACTGGGACCCGTACGCGAACACGGGCAACATCCAAGTCGCTGTGGCGAACGAGGACAAGGGCACAACCTCCACGCTGGTCGGCCATCTCGACGCTGGCCAGCAGACCGTCAACCAGCTTAAGAAGAACCATCAGCTCGGCTGGCGTTTCGTTCCCAAGCAGCAAGCCATCGAAGGCGTGGAATCCGGCAAATACTATGCGGCGATCGTACTGCCGGAAGACTTCAGCTCCAGACTAATCGGCACCGTCACCGGTAAAGGCGACCGACCGTCGATCACGTACTACATCAACGAAAAGCTGAACGCGATCGCGCCGAAAATCACCGATACGGGCGCGACCACGATCGACGAGCAGATCAACACCACTTTCGTTTCCAGCGTGGCCGACGCCGTGGCAAAGGAAGTGAAGGAGGCAGCGGGAGAAACCACCGGCAGCGTGAAAAGCGCGCAAAGCGACGTCGTCAACGATCTGACCGACACCATCAACCAGCTCGAAACCGTCCAACAGCAGCTGCGCGACACCCGTTCCACGCTCGACAAGGCCCTCACCACCATCGATTCGGCCAAACAGTCCAACATCGCGCTCGCCTCGGAAATCACCAACTCGCTTGACACCGTCGGCAAGGCGTCCGACTTGCTGAGCGAGACGCGCACACAAACCGAACGATTCTCGAACACACTGGTCGGAGCGCTCGACAACGGCAGCACGCAACTGTCCGGCCTGCAGGTCAACGTGAGCAATGCCACCGGCACCGTGCTCAGCGGACTGAACACCACGCAGGACGCGCTCGACCAAGTGTCCAGCACCATGCATCACGTCAACACCACCACCGGCAATGTGTTCGACGGCGTGGAGAAGGCGTTGCAGGCCAGCCAGCTGGATCCGAACAGCCAAACGTATAAGAATCTTTCCGCGCAGCTCGCCGAAGCCCGCAAACAGCTGACGTTCCAGCAGCAGCGCATCGACGCCTTCGATCAGGACACCACGGCTGCGATCAACGCGGGGAAGAACACCGCGAACGGGTTCAACGACGATGTCACCACGCTGGCGAAGAACGGCACGGCGTCGATGGCGAGCGCACGCACGACCATCACCGGCACGGTCATGCCGAATCTCAACACCGGGCTCGATACACTCAGCCTGGCCAATGGGTCGCTGTCCGGCACGCTTACCACGCTGCAAAGCACGCTGGAACAGGGCAACGGGCTGCTCGACCAGTTGTCACGCACCGTGACCCAAACGAACACCACCATTGCTGGCACGCAGACACAGCTCGCCAATCTCGCCAAACAGCTCAACACCACGCGCACCGATGTGGCCGCGTTGAGCAGTTCGGCGATGTTCCAGCAGCTTTCCCAAGCGCTCGGACTTGACGCGAGCGAGGTCGGCTCGTTCGTGGGCGAACCGGTGCATTTGGACGAACAGGTCCTCTACCCGGTCAAAAACTATGGTTCCGCGGTCACGCCGTTCTACACGAATCTTGCGCTGTGGGTCGGCGGATTCGTGCTCGTCGCGATCTACAAGCTTGAAGTGGACCGCGATGAGAAGATCCGCATGTACACGCCACGCCAAGGCTATATGGGCCGTTGGCTGCTGTTCGTCACGGTCGGATTCCTGCAGGCGATCATCGTCACGATCGGCGATCTCGCGCTGGGCATCCAATGCGAGCATCCGTTCCTGTTCATCCTCGCCGGCATTTTCGCCTCGTTCGTCTACGTGAACATCATTTACGCGCTCGCTGTGGCGTTCCGGCATATCGGCAAGGCCGTCGCCGTGATTCTGGTGATCATCCAGATTCCGGGCGCGGCAGGCCTCTACCCCATCGAGATGATGCCGGAATTCTTCCGCCGTCTGAAACCGTTCCTACCGTTCACCTACGGCATCAACGCGATGCGCGGGCCGATCGGCGGCATGTATGCCAACCATTATTGGATCGACATGCTCTCGCTGTTCTGGTATCTGCCTGTGGCGCTGTTCATCGGCTTGGTAGTCCGCAAGCTGGCGTTGAACCTCAACCGCCTGTTCGACAACCGTCTGGCGGACACTGATCTGATGATCACCGAACATAACGAAGGCACGGTGGAACCGTTGCGGCTCACCGAGACCGCGCAGCAGATCGCCGAGGAGTTCCCCGAACTCGCCCGCAGACGGGCGATTCATTTCTTCCGCCTGTACCCGCGCCTGGTGCGTTGGGGATTCCTCGCGCTGGCGGTACTGCCGTTCGTGTTCCTGCTATTGCTATTCATCACGCGCATGAAGCTCGCCATGCTGCTCGGTTGGATCATTTCGATCATCGCCATCGACACGTATCTCATCGTGGTGGAGTATCTGCGCGAACGGTATGCGAATTATCTGGGCGAGGAAGCGATGAGTGCGGAAGAGTTCCGCAGCGCGATCCTGCACGAGAACCTGCTGTTCCGGCCGGGCATGCATTACAAGCCGATGCATGCCGTACGTACGAGGCTGTATGAGGCTGCGCATGGTGGTTCGGCCGGACATGCGCCTGAACATGCGGCTGAGTATGCGGCTGGAAACACGGACGGAAATGCTGGCAGGAGTCTGCGTGAGGAGGGGAACGAACAGTGAAAATGATCTGGGGCATCTTCAAGCGGGACATGTGCCATGCCACCCGCAACGTGATCGCCGTGATCGTCTCGATGGGCCTGGTGGTGGTGCCGGCGCTGTACGCCTGGTTCAACATCGCGGCCAGCTGGGACCCCTACGGCAACACCAAGGCATTGAAGGTCGCCGTGGCCAATAACGACAAGGGTTACAAGTCGGATCTCATACCGGTGCGCGTCAACGTGGGCGAAACCATCATCAGCACACTGCACGCCAACGACCAGCTGGACTGGCAGTTCGTGAAAAGCGACAAGGCAATCGACGGGGTGAAATCCGGCGAATACTATGCGGCGATCGTAATTCCGAAAGGTTTCAGCGCCGACATGATGACGCTGTTCTCCCCCGACATCAAACACGCGCAGCTCAAGTACTATCTGAACGAGAAAATCAACCCGATCGCCCCGCATATCACCGATCAGGGCGCGACAACCGTGGTCAACACGATTGACAAAACCTTCGCCAAAACGATTGCGCAAGTCGGACTCGACCTGGCCTCAAGCATCCTACACTATTCGCAAAGCCCGCAAATGGCCGAATACATGCGCAACCTCAACGGCAATCTCACCACCATGGCGGATACGCTGAGCGGCGCATCGCAGCAGGTGACGTCGTATTCGCAGCTGCTCGGCTCGGCGAACGACATCGTGGATTCCACGGGCAAACTGCTCGCCTCGGCGACCAAGGCGGGCAAACAGGCCCAGAACGCGTTGAAGCAAGGCAAATCAGGTGCCACATCGCTCACTTCGGCAGGTGCGAACGTCACCTCCTCGGTGAACACCGCGCTCGACCAGGTGTCAGGCGCGTTCGACCAAGTAGCTGCCAAGGTGAACAAGGCGTTCGACGCGATCGGCAAGGACTCAGACACCGCAGCCAGCCAGTTGGCAACGTTGAGCGAACAAATCTCCAGCGGCGAATCGCTGTACGACACGTACATCACAAGCCTCAACCACATGCGCGAATCGGTGGAACAACTACCGGACAGTGATTCCGCGAAACAGGCGCTGCTGGAAGCCATCGACCGGGAGATCGCGCTGCTGGAAGCCGCCAAAGGCGATTCGCAGAAGCTCGCGCAGCAGCTGAAAGACGCTTCCACGCAGGTCACGCAGGATACCGCAGCCGCGGAACGCTCCCGCAAGGAGATCCTGAACCGCATCACCTCCGCGAAGCAGTCGATCAGCAATGTGCGCGACGATTACGCCACGAACGTCAAGCCGAAAATCGACGCGCTCGCCTCCACAGTCAGCACGCTGATCTCCCAAACCGACAGCATGATCACCCAGCTGAGCGGCACCGCCGACGATCTGGACGATGTGACGGGCGATGCGGGGACGAATGTGACGTCCATCCGTTCCACGCTCGGCGCGATCGCGAAGAAACTCGACTCGTCGGCAGCGACGGTGAAGGAGCTGATCACGAAGCTGGAGACGGGCGGAAACGCCGGTGACGGCAACAGCGATGGTGGCGACGGTGACAACGACGCCGATTCGGGCGAATCGGACGAACTACGTGCACTGGCCACCGCCAACGCGTCCACACTGTCCACACTGATTTCCGCGCCCGTCGCACTGCATCGCGTCTCGGTGTACCCGATTGCGAACTACGGTTCGGCCATGGCGCCGTTCTATACGATCCTGTCAATCTGGGTGGGTGCGATCATCCTGTGCGCCATGCTGAAAGTGACGATTTCGGACCGCGAGAAGGCGCATGTGCTGGGCTTGGGCGACACGCTGCCGCGCATCGCCGGCCCGTCCGGCCCGGGGAACGCCTCACGTTGGGGACTGCGTCTCGACCACGAGTATTTCGGACGGTACGCGATCTTCGCACTGCTCGCGTTGCTACAGGGCACACTGGTTTGCCTGGGTGACACGTATTTCCTTGGCGTGCAGGCGAATCATGCGCTGCAGTTCCTTGCCGTGGGGTGGCTTGCCGCGCTCGTGTTCTCGAATATCGTGTATACGCTGACCGTGTCGTTCGGCGATATCGGCAAGGCCGTGGCCGTGGTGCTGCTGGTGATGCAGGTCGCCGGTTCGGGCGGTACGTTCCCTATCGAGACGCTGCCGAAGTTCTTCCAAATGCTCTACCCGTTCCTACCGTTCCCGCACGCCATCGATGCCATGCACGCCGCGATGGCCGGATCGTACGGCAATGAGTACCTGCTTGATATGGTGTATCTCTCCTTGTTCCTGATTCCTTCGCTGCTGCTGGGATTGGTGTTGCGCAAGCCGGTGATCCGGTTGAACAACTGGGTGAGCCGCAATCTGGAGTCCACCAAGGTGATGTGACGAGGCGGATTTGAACGGGCTGGTTTGAGCCGGTTTAGATCGGTTTCGGCTGGTACACGTGAACGCGCTGCCCGCCATCATCGACGACCTGAAAACCCAAAGCCACGAATTCGTCACCATCGACCAGCCGGCAAAAACCTAAGCTAGCGTGGAGGCGTAGGGCATTGTCCTGCCCAGTCACTTCCCTTACGTACCGCTGCGCCATCCCGGCGCTCCTCTGCGCCGCCACTACCCCACATGTCGCCTCCTCACGCACCAACAAGTGTCCAATCCCCCGAATCAGCCACCCACGCGTCATCCGGTCACCCCAGGTTGTCCGATTCGGGAGAAACGGACACTCAGGGGCACCGTGCAAACCACACGTTGATCAGAGAACCGGCAACCACCAGCACAACACCGATCCAGAACGGCATGCCCAGCGCCACGCCCAACAGAAGCGTGCTAGAAGCCGTGGAAAACAGCGGAGTCGCGTACGAACCAATCGCAAGCGTTTCCATACTGCCGTGCAACATGCCGTATCCCCAGCACGCGTAGCCGCCCGAAATCGAAGCGGCGCACGCAATCAGCGCAGCATATCCACCGATGCCGGGCGCCGTGTCCGGCAAACCGTCTCCCGAAACGAAATGGATGGTCCACAGTACAACGGCCACACAGCAGAAGAAAATCGTCGTGCCGTCGTAACCGCCGGACAACGACGGCGTAAAAGTCGCATAAATCGCCCAAATAAAGGCGCCAACAAACGCGAGCACATACGGTAGGGGGTTACTGGCGATATTGTGGACCGCTTCCTGCATATCAAGGCTTTCTCCGCCAACCGCCATCGCCACACCGATGGTTGCGATCACCGCGCCAGGAATCGCTTTGGCGACCGCACCACGTTTGTGCGATACCGCTGCGGTCATCAGCACCAGCAGCGTCGGCCACAAGTAGTTGACAAGGCTGACTTCCACGGATTGCGCGTTCGTTGTGGCCAGGCCGATCGACAGCGAGATTGACGCCTCGTATGCGATGAACATGAGTCCGCCTGCGATGAGGTACTTGCATGGCGCTTCGCGGATTGGTTTCGGACGGCGCACAATGAACAGCATGACACCACCGACGGTGTAGATGAGCGCCGAACCGAGCGTGGCGCCGAACGATTCGGAGACCAGTCGCACGAGGCCGGCCATGAAGCCCCACAGGACGATTGCGAACAGGCCGATGAGTGTCGCCGCGTGTGATGTGGCATGGCCGAGTAGCGGATTGCAGGAGTTGCCGGTGGGGTGGTTTGCGCCGGAATCGGAGGGGGACTTCTGGTTCGTGTTCACGGGCTCCAGCCTACCCATCGCCCTCCACGAGTGTCCGATTCTGCAGAATCGGACACTCCTGCAACCTGCGATGCCGCGAACCCGATTACCCCCGGAACCGCACCAACAGCAGAGTCAACCACCCCATCCGACGCTGCCACACCAGCCGTATCGGCAGCCAAGTCCATGCGTCCCGCATCCACACAGCCCACGCGTCCCGCACCTCCACGGCCCGCCGACGCGCACACGTCGCCCATGACCAAATCATCCAACGTCACACCGAACATGTCGCAAAGCATCAGCAGCTTGTCACAAACGTCGCGTTCCACGCCACCATCTTGCGGTTGCATTGCGATTCGCAACCAAATTTTGCGACGCAACCGACAGTTGCGCGACGCGAAGTTGGCTTCACGGGTCTTTTACGACAATAGAAAAACCCTTGAAATTCCAACGATTCCAAGGGTTTCGAATGGAGCGGATGACGGGAGTCG
>OIAY01000508.1_pt1 | contig 12216 bp, 10 predicted proteins | sample 1580831 | NCBI WGS metagenome assembly OIAY01 (sample SAMEA3882522, study PRJEB24775) | human gut metagenome | biome: human-associated habitat; feature: intestine environment; material: feces | place: Netherlands | collected 2009/2010 | reverse complement strand
TCACCCAAGGCGATACCAACGGTATCGGATACGAGCTGATATTCAAGGTTTTTGCCGACCCCGAGATGCTGGAGTTGTGCACGCCCATCATCTACGGTTCCCCCAAGGTGGCAGCCTACTACCGCAACCTGCTCGAGATAGAGGCCAACTTCACCATCATCTCGGACGCAAGCGAGGCCACCGACGGCGTGGTCAATCTGCTGACCACCTACGAAGAAGAGGTGAAAGTGGAGCCTGGCGTGGCCAGCGAGACCTCGGGAGACTACGCCCTCAAGGCCCTCGACTGCGCCTTGGCCGACTATCGCGAGGGCCGCTTCGACGTCCTCGTCACCAATCCCATCGACAACACCAGCGAGTTTCAGTTTAGCGGACAGAGCCGCTATATCGAAGACCACCTGGAGACCGACGGCCACGGCCAGACCCTGATGGTCGATGGCGGACTGCGCATTGCCCTGGCCACACGCAACCTGCCTTTGCGCCAGGTGGTGGAGTGCATCACCCAGGGCAGCATCGAGCAGACCTGCCGCAAACTCGCCCAGAGCCTGCGTCGCGACTTCCGCCTCTCCAATCCCCGCATCGCCCTCCTCTCCATCAATCCGAAGGCTGGCGACAACGGACTGCTCGGCACCGAGGAGCAGGAGATTATCCGCCCCGCCATCGAGACGCTGACCACCGAGGGCATCCAGGCCTTTGGCCCCTACGCCGCCGACGCCCTCTTCGCCGGCAACGACTACACCCATTTCGACGCTATCGTCGCGATGTACTACGAGCAGGGCACGATACCCTTCCACGCACTGTGCGATGGTCCTGGCGTCCACTACACCGTCGGCCTGCCGCTGGTCCGCACCTGCCCCGACCTGGCCAACACGCTCCCGCTGGGCGGAAAGGGCGTGGCCGACCCGCAGCCGCTGCGCCAAGCCATCTTCACGGCCATCGACATTTTCCGCAACCGCGCCGCCTACGACCAGGCGGGTGCTCATCCGCTCCCCAAACTCTACAAGGAGAAGAAAGACGAGAGCGAGAAGGTACGCTTCGCCATCCCCAAGAAGCGCGAACCCAAGGCAGAGTAAACGATCTCGTTGAGACATGAAAAAGAAGTACCAGAACATCTTCTTCATCTTTGGCCTGGTGGTCCTTGCCGTCATGGTAAGCCAGCTCCACTTTGCCGAAGTGTGGCAGGGCCTGCAACGCGCAGGCTACTGGTTCTTCGCCGTCGTGGTCCTTTGGGCCTTTCTCTACCTTTTCAATACGGCAGCCTGGTACACCATCATCCGCAGCGGAGAGCGCCGCGGCGCCGCGAGCGAGGCGCAAGAAAATCGAGAGCATCGAGAAGCTCAAGAGAATCAAGAAACTCAAGAGAAACGAGAGAATCAAGAAACTCGAGAGATTCAAGGGTATCAAGAGAATCGAGGGACGCAAGAGGCGTCCGGAACGCACGTGGGCTTTTGGTGGCTCTACAAGATCACCGTCTCAGGCTTTGCCCTCAACTACGCCACGCCAGGAGGCTTGATGGGCGGCGAGCCCTACCGCATCATGGTCCTCAAGCCCAAGATCGGCACGGAGCGCGCCACGGCCTCAGTACTGCTCTACGTGATGACCCACATCTTCAGCCACTTCTGGTTTTGGGTGCTGAGTATCGTGCTCTATGTCTTGACGCAAGAGCTGAACACCTTCATGGCCATCATGCTCTCGCTGACAGGCGGTTTCTGCGCCCTCTGCATCTGGTTTTTCCTTGCCGGCTACCGACGCGGACTTGCCGTGAGGGGCATGAAACTCCTCGGCCACATTCCCGGCATCAAGCACTGGGCACGGCGGTTTATCGAGGGCCATCGCGAACAACTCGACAACATCGACCGCCAGGTGGCAGCCCTCCACAACCAAAATCCGCGCACGTTTCTCACGGTCGTGCTCCTGGAACTGGCCTGTCGCGTCTGCTCGGCCCTGGAGGTGATGTTCATCCTGCTCGTACTCTACCCGAGCGTCAACTACATCGCCTGCATCCTCATCATCGCCTTCACGACGCTCTTCGCCAACATGCTCTTCTTCATGCCGCTGCAGCTCGGCGGACGCGAGGGAGGCTTTCTGATGTCGGTCTCAGGACTGGGGCTGACTGCCACGGCGGGCATCTTTGTCGCCCTGCTGGTGCGCATCCGCGAACTGATCTGGACGGCCATCGGCCTTCTGCTCATCAAGCTCGACCGCACCAGCCTGCAGGAGAAGCCGACGGAGAAGCCGCCTTGCCCATAGCGACCCACAAGACTCCAAACTGGCGACCCTGGCGACCTGACTTCTCCCCACTCTGCCTATATATTATATAAGGAGAAAACGGGAGAAGGAGACAAGGAAAAGTAAGGCAAAGGCAAAGGAGGAGAAGCAACAAGGAGAAAGGGAGAAGCAGAAGAAGACAAGGGAGAAGGAGAAGAAGACGCAAAAGGAGAAAAGGGAGAAGAAGGAGTAGAAGCAAAAAACGGGAGAAAGAATCGGGCGACAAGCCTGACGGCTTTATTTTAACCCCAACTATGGTAAGAAATGGATACGAGTAAACTGCAAATCATCAAGCAAAGATACAACGTCGTGGGCAACTGCGACGCGCTCAACCGTGCCCTCGACGTGGCCCTGCAAGTGGCCCCCACCGACCTCTCGGTGCTGATCATCGGCGAGAGCGGCGTGGGCAAAGAGATCATCCCGCGCGTCATCCACGACAACTCGCCCCGCAAGCGGGAGAAATACTTCGCCATCAACTGTGGTTCGATTCCCGAGGGAACGATAGACAGCGAACTCTTCGGCCACGAGAAGGGATCCTACACGGGTGCCATCGGCGAAAGCGAGGGCTATTTTGGCATTGCCAACAAGGGCACGCTCTTCCTCGACGAGGTCGGCGAACTGCCCATGGCCACCCAGGCCCGCCTGCTCCGCGTCCTGGAGACGGGCGAATACATCCGCGTAGGAGGACAGGAGATCCGAAAGACCAACGTCCGCATCGTCGCTGCCACCAACGTCAACATGCGCAAGGCCATCAGCGAGGGGAAGTTTCGCGAGGACCTCTACTACCGTCTCAACACGATTCCCATCAACATGCCGCCCCTCCGTGAGCGTGGCAACGATATCCTGCTGCTCTTCCGCCTCTTCGCCATGCAGATGGCCGAGAAATACAAGTTGCCGAAGATCACGCTCGACGACGAGGCCAAGCAGGTGATGCTCAAGTACAAATGGCCCGGCAACGTCCGCCAACTGAAGAACATCACCGAGCAGATGTCGGTCATTGCCGAGAAGAGAGTGATCGACCGGGAGGAGATCCTGCGCTTCATCCCCCAGGACACGGAGAGCACCGAACTGGCCCTCGTCGATAAGGGGCAAGGATCGCATAGCTACGAGAGCGAGCGCGAGATCCTCTACAAGATCCTCTACGAGCTCCGTGGCAACGTCAGCGACCTGCGCCGCGACCTCAACAACGTGCGCAAGCAACTGGAGACCTACCGCGAGCTCGAAGAGACGGCCCACTACCGCCACCTGGCCACGGAGGGCGCCCAGACGCTTCCCGCCACGACCCAGGACGCCTTCCGCCCTGACGACAAGGAGGTGGAGGACGCCGTGGCCGAGGAGATACAGGAGACCCGCCCGCAGAAGGAGGAGGAAAGTCTCAACCTCAACGACAACCAGCGACAGATGGTGGTCAGGGCGCTGGAGCGCAACAACGGCAACCGCAAGAAAGCGGCCCAGGAACTCGGCATCAGCGACCGCACCCTCTACCGCCGCATCAAGGAGTACGGACTCGAAGACAAATAAAAACGTCTATGCGTACGGACTTGAAGACAAATAAAACGTCAAGGGAGTACGGACTCGAAGACAAATAAAAACGTCCAAGTGTACGGACTCGAAGACAAATAAAAATATCAAGGAAGTACGGACTTGAAGAAAAATAAAGCATGAGAAGCGATAAGAATCAAAGGACCCCACGCCTCGCCGCCCACCTCTGCGTGTCGGCCGTGGTGGTATGGATGCTGCTGGCCTTGGCGACATCCTGCGTTCCGAAGTACACCTTCAACGGCGCCAGCATCGACTACACCAAGACCAAGACCATCCAGATAGCCGATTTCCCCATCCGCTCCGCCTATGTGTGGGGACCGATGGGCCCCATGTTCAACAATGCGCTCAAGGACCAGTTTGCCAACCACACGAAGTTGCAGCAGGTCCGTCGCGACGGCGACCTCCAGATCGAGGGCGAGATCACGCAGTATCAGCAGCGCAACAAGTCGGTGTCGAGCGAGGGCCACGCTGCCCAGACCGAACTCTCCATCACGGTCAACGTGCGGTTTACCAACAACGTGAACCATGCCGAGGACTTCGAGCGCCAGTTTACGGCCACCTCCTCCTACCCCACCACGCGCAACCTCAACGACGTGCAGCAAGAGCTGGTGGAGCAGATGGTCAAGGATCTGACCGACCAGATATTCAATGCCACCGTGGCCAACTGGTAGCCCTGCTTCCCACGCCACCCATGTACGGCAGCCACCACTATTTACGGATTCCTCCAATCAGCACCACATCATGAGTATAAACATAGCCACCCAGTCCCGCCACCAACCGGACTATTTCTGCTTTCAGGACATTGCCACGCGGAAAAAGTGAGCGGCAGACACCCGGTGCAGTGGTATCCACCTGGGATTTTGCGCTGGGCCGGGGCTTCGGCAAAATGGGTTTTAGGGTGTCCCTGAATCAGAATCTATTTTATCCGCAGTCATCCTATATCTTCTTTTGGGCCGAGATCCTTCTAGGGATCAGTTTCAAAATGAACTGCAAGCCGCTATAGATCATCTTGAAAAAATCAAAGGTCTTTTATAATCACTTCAACAAGAAACGCTCCTGCCAGTTTTACACCGGCAAGAGCGTTTCTTGTGTTATTCAAAAATATCGGCAAGGGTAAGCAGCTGTACTTCTCCGCGTTCCTGTGCCTGAAGCAGACCGTCCGTAAATCCGCCTTTCGAGAAAATGTAGTAGTGGTAGTTTGTTCCTTTCCCAAAGACTGCTGCATATTCCCGAATCAGTTCCAGTTCGTCCAAACCGATTTTTCATTGCGGTATTTGCAGGAGCCAATGATATAGTCATTACCCTCAACCGGCGTTCCGACAATGTCGATCTGGATCTGCTTCTTTTTTTGAGGGTCGGTTCCCCACCACTGCCCGATCTCACTCAACTCGATAGGAAGATCATTCGCATAATAGAGCAAATAGTCTTGACACATCTTCTCAAAAATCAGGCCCATATAGTCTGGAAAATACTGCTTCACCGCATGGGGGTAGGTCTTTGCGATCCGCCCCGAATCAATGGCACTTGCATTGACCGGCACAAAACGGTACCAAAAACGAAAAAAATTGTCTGCCAGAAGATAGATCTTTTTTTTGCCCGGTTTCTCAGTGATCGGCGTTTCCTTTTTGACGATTCCAAGGTCTATCAACGTTTTGAGGTACTTCGCCACCACAGAGTTTTCTTCACCAACTTTTGTGGTGATGTCGTTCAGGCGAGAAGCCCCCTCTGCAATTGCCTTGATGATTGCATTATAAATTGCAGGCTCACGCAGCTCCTGCTTTAACAGGTTGGCCGGTTCCTCATAGAGGTAGCTGGAACGGTCAAACAAGTTTTCCATCAGTGCTTCATCTACGCTGTCCCGAACATCCAATTTGTTGATATAATGCGGAACGCCGCCTGTGATGCCATAAATCAGGGCGTTATCTTCCTCAGACAGATTCGGATGGAATACCGCAGTTTCCCTATAATCCAGCGGCATGATCTTGAATTGCGCTGTTCTGCGCCCATACAGAGGGCTTTCTTTGCCCAAAACCTGACTTTCCATAAAACTCATGGACGAGCCACACAGGATCAGGTACATTTGGGACTCTGTCCATTTATGGTCGATGATGTGCTGAAGCATTGCGGAAATAGCGGGTTTAGCCTTTGCAAGATAAGGATACTCATCAATTACAAATACGATCCGCTGCTCCTTGGAGAGAGCTGTCAGTTCGTCCAATGCTGCATCGTAGGTTGTAAATTCCGGAGATGATTCTGCATTGGGTCGTTCAAAACTCATGATTGCCTTGGACAAGGCTTCCAGATTTTCTTTTCCGGTCGTATTCAAGGCAGAGAAGAAAATGGTCGGTTTATCCTTGCAGAATTCATTGATCAGCGCAGTTTTTCCAACACGGCGTCTGCCGTAAATGACAACGCATTCAAACTTTCCATTCTCATATCGTTTGTTTAACTTCCGAAGTTCCTCATCGCGGCAGTAAAATCGGCTCATTTTGTTCCCTCCCCAAAGTGTATTTATCGAATTTATATACTCGTAAGTTAGTTTCTTACGAGTATAATACTTCATTTCTTACATAAAGTCAAGAAATATATTTTTGACGGCTCATCGAGAAACAGGAACGATACTTCCTATTTTCCTCAAAAATTGTGAACTCTGAGTTCCTGTTCATTTCGTTCCGCATCGGTTACAATACAGCCATAGCTTCGGAAAGCGTTCAAAGCAGCCCTCAAGCTATCCCGCCCCTTGAAAATTGAACACGCATTCTTCAGTCACGTTCCTGTGATGATGAGCCACGTCCGTAACAAATGCGATGATCTCCCACTGAGGGAATGAGCGGTAGGTTGACGGTAAATGGATGACAGCTTCTCCATAGCTAAGAGCCATCACAGAATAATGATACTTCTGCCTTCGGGCAGCTCGGTGAGAACCACGGAGAGGTGAGAACCCTATGGATTCGGTACGCTGCCGGACGGCTGAAAGATTTCCCACACGAAAACAGAGTTTTCGGTTTCCGGGGATGTCGGGGACAAATACGGAAAGGTATAGAACTATAAATCACAGCAATTTGCTGTTTGAGATAGTAGGGTGGGCTGTGCGAGCAGCCCACTGTTACATATACGGATAGAAAGGAGAAATCCAAATTGGCAACACGAGGCAAAAAAGAGAAAAAGTATCCGCCTATGCCCGCAAACTGGATGTACAAGCGCGGGGATGTCTACATGATGGATCTGAATCCTTACAGCGGTTCCGAACAAGGCGGCATCCGACCTGCCATTGTTGTCCAGAACGATGACGGTAATTTTTATTCCAATGTTCTTCTGGTCGTTCCGCTGACAACACAGATCAAAAAGCGAAATATGCCGACGCATTTTATTCTGCACAATCGCTTTTTGAGTGCGCCATCTATGGCGATTTGCGAAAGTCCGCGCCCCGCAGATAAATCCAGAGTGTTAAGCTACCTTGGGCACCTGTCCAAATATGAAATGCGGCAACTGATCGTGCCGCGCGACACTTATCAGCGTGCTCTTCACCCCGCTCGTGTTGCCCGCATCGCAAAAGAATTTGACTAGCGGGTTGCCAATGAGCCGAAGATCAGCTTCCGGGATGGTCACTACTATGTGATGGACGGACAGAACACCATCGCTGCACGGAAATTTCTGAACGGCGGCGAAGATTTGCAGATTCGCTGCAAGGTTTATTTTGGTATGACAGAACGAGAAGAAGCCCTCCTGTTTGCACAGCAGACAGGCATTTCGGAACGGCTGAGTGCAGGACAGAAGCTCCGTGCCCTGATTTTTGCAGGGGAGCCTGCTGCCGTTGCATTCCAGCAGGCCACCGAATTGGCTGGCGTTCATCTTTCTTTTGAAGAAGGCCGGGGCAAGCAGTGGATCAGCTGCATCGCAACCGCCTATCACGAATTCATCCGGCTTGGTCCTGAACTGTATATCGAATCCCTTGATGTTTTGCTGAATGCGTGGGACGGAGAACCTGATTCCATGAGTTCTGCAAATCTGCTCGGCATCTGCCGCTTTGTAGAACTGTACCACTCCGAATACAGTAAAAGCCGTCTGATTGCCAAACTGCGGCAGGTCGATGCATTCACGATTTTTCGCCTTGCACGAACCGCAGGCGTAAGCCTTCCCGGCAAGACGAAGTACCTTCAGCAGGTCTATACTATTTATAATGGTGGCAGCCGCCGGGCTGCATTGCCGCTCAAGTTTTAACTTTAAGTATATTTAACGAGGTATTATCCAATGATTATCCATGAAGAACCTTCGCCCAACTCGGTTTCCTCCCCTGTTTCCACAGCAAAGGACAGCCGCTGCTATACCGTAGAAGACCTGATGGAAATGCTGCTCCTGAGCCGTCCCACTGTCTACCGTCTACTGAAGCAGAACGAATTCCGCTGGTTCAAGGTAAGCGGCGCTTACCGTATTTCCAAAGCCAGCTTTGAAGCATGGCTCAATGATGGCACTGTTGAACGCAATCCTGCTGTTTGACATCCTCAACATTTCACGCGAAATCTGCTATTCTTTAGCCGGGATGAGAAATCCCGGCTAAACTTTTACATAGATAGAGAGGTGTCTTTCATGGATGATATGCGGAATACTTCGGCTCCCTTATACGGAAAAGCTGAACCTGCCACTACCAAAACCACCATGTCGGTTCGTGAGATGCGGCAGCTTCTCGGCCTTGGCAAAACAGACAGCTATTGGCTGCTTCATAAGAATCTCTTTGAAGTCATTCTGATAAACGACAAAAGGCGTATCGTTATTTCCAGCTTTGAGAAATGGTATGCCAATCAGGTCAAATATCATAAGGTCAATGGTTCGCCACCGGGCGAGGAACTTTGCAAACGGTCCTATTCCGTTCCTGACGCCGCCGAGATATTGAAGGTGAAACCCGAAACGATCTATACACTCATCCGACAGGGCAAGTTGAAAACAGAAACGGCAGACTTCTGTATGAGAATTCCCAAAGAGGACTTTGAGCGGTGGTACCGATCACAAAGTCGCTACCGCACAGCAGCCGACCGTGAGCGTGACCGGGAGATTGAAGCGCAAACCATCTCCATCCCGGAAATGGCAAAACTACTCGGTATCCCACGCAAGAATGTTTATGGGATTCTTGATTGCAAAAAATACCGAGATTGTTTCGTCATTGAGCGCGTGGCCGACAGGCCGCGCATTACCAAAAAAAGTTTTAAGGCATGGCTTAAAAGCCAATCTACATACCAACTTCAAAAACCGAAAAAAGAAACGCATGAGGAGCCGCCGCTAAAACTGCAATGTCCCAAGAATGGGAAATACTACAGTTTTCAGGAAATTCAGGCTTTTTACGGAATCAGCCGCCCAACACTTGACTCGTGGGTTCTCAAAGAAGGAATTCCAACGATGAAGTTGGGAAGGGTAAAACGCATCCAAAAAGATGCTTTCGATGAAGTTCTGAAGTCCAAACGTAAAGTAGAGGAGGATGTATAATGGCTAGCATTGTCAAACGCAATAACCGATACTGCGTTGTCTATACCTACAAACACACTAATGGAACGCTAAAGCAGAAATGGGAAACCTTTACCGACCTTGCAGATGCCAAAAACCGTAAGAAAGAGGTCGAATACAAAGAATCCGTCGGTACCTTTGTGGCACCCCAGTGCCGAACTCTAAAAGACCTGCTTAAAGAATACGTCACCCTGTACGGAAGAACCAAATGGGCACTTTCAACCTATCAATCAAACACTGCACTGATTTCAAACTACATAGAACCGCTTATCGGCTCAATGAAGCTGCAAGATCTCACCACCCGCGTAATTGAGGGATATTATCAGCGGCTGCTTAAATACGAAGCCGTTGACCCTATGTGTGGAAAGCGTCAGCATCAATACGTTTCTCCCGGCACGGTTCGTTCGGTTCACAAAATTTTGAGAAGTGCCTTTGAGCAGGCTGTAAAGTGGGAACTTATGGAAAAGAATCCCTGTATTTATGCCACCTTGCCCAAATACACTGCAAAGAAGCGTGATATCTGGACTGCCGAGACCCTGTTCCATGCCTTAGAAGTCTGTGATGATCCACGGCTCCGGCTTTGCATCAACCTCTCCTTCTCTTGTTCCCTGCGCTTAGGGGAATTGCTCGGTCTGACATGGGATTGTGTGGATATCTCCCCCGAAAGCATTGAAGCCGGGCGAGCCTCCATTTACATAAATAAGGAATTGCAGCGTGTAGATATTGCTTCGCTGAACGCCTTGGAAAATAAAAATGTCATCACTCGTTTTCCCTCGCTGAGTTCCCGCTGCACCACGGTCCAGGTTCTGAAAAGCCCTAAAACAGACAGCAGTATCCGAACCATTTTTCTCCCCAAAACAGTTGCTGAAATGCTTGTCCACTATAAAGCCGAGCAGGACATGACAAAGGACGCACTGGGTGCAGAGTATGCAGACTATAATCTCGTGGTTGCCGGCCCGCTGGGAATGCCGACCGAACAATCCACCATTAACGGTGCATTGAAGCAGCTGATTGAGGAAAACGATCTCCCCAAAGTGGTTTTCCACAGCTTCCGACACTCCAGCATTACATACAAGCTCAAGCTGAACGGCGGCGATATCAAAGCCGTGCAGGGCGATTCCGGTCATGCACAGGCTTCGATGGTCACCGAGCAGTACGCACACATTCTGGATGATGATCGGCGTTTGAACGCACAACGATTCGACGATTTCTTCTATCAGCATCATGGTGCAGAGCCTGAAGCCCTCCCTCGCGCAGAGCAATCCACTCCCAAAGCCAGTCCAGTCGATACAGATGCGGCAGCAGCTCTTGCTAAACTGCTGGCTGACCCCTCTATGGCCGAACTCATCAAAAATCTTGCAAAGAACTTATAAGCCCCTATACATACATAAACAGCGACAGCTTTCCGATTTGGAAAACTGCCGCTGTTTGTTTTTAAGAATATCTTGACTGAATTAAGATCAGGCGGGTTTCTTTGTATCCAGTGCCTTTACTTCTTCAACAGGAAGCTGAACCGACCGAGCAATTTCTTCATAGGTCATTTTCCCAAATTCTAGCAAAGATTTTGCAATTTCAATCGACTGCTCATGCTTTGTTTCTTCTCTCACTTCTTCAAATGCTCTGCACATCGTTGCCACTCCCTTCGTATCTTCTTTGAAATAACGCACCCGCTGTGCCAGAACAGGATAGTTCATGTCATCCGGGTTCGTACAGGTAAAGTCGTGCATCAACTTTCCCAATGCGGTGTCGTCCTTGATCTGAGAGTTTACATAGATAATATGTGCTTCATCTCCGAAAGATTTCCCCATTTCCTCAATGATGCGATTGATATGATAAATAGGAAGTCCACCCCGAAGCACATCGTTCTCTGTGATAAAGATTACATAGGTCTCGTTCAGTGCGTCATACGCATCGCCCTTTCGGGTGAGATTGGCATCCAGCAGGCTGCTGTTATATCTCGCCCTCTTTGCGACTGCTCCACTGTCACTGCGCTGAACCTCGACATTGTAGGCACGATTTTCATGATCCACTGCCAGAATGTCAAGCCGCACGGAACGCCCCTGTATATTGTTCAGGTCATGCTGCCCATGGACTTCTTTAACCTTTAAATCATCCCGATTCAGGATGATCCGGAGCAGGAATTCCGCACATGGCTTATCCTCAAAGACCTTGCTCATAAAGTTATCATCCATGAGCCGAAAATCACGGATACGCCGCAAATCTTCCTCATGCTTGCGCTCAAAATCAAGGTTGTTTTGCGTTTCGACTTCTGCCATCGGTTCACCTGCTTTCTGTTCCTTGTCTAAGGTAAGAATACCATAAAACCGTTTTTTTTACAAGATGAAGTACTTCCCACCACATAGGTCAGAATCCTTTCATATCGTGTTCTGGCCATGTTCCTATTCCAACTGCGATTCCGACATGGTATCATAAATCCAGAAACAGGCTTCAGCTGCTTTTTGCAACTGGTGTTCTTCTGGTGCCTATGAACAGCCACGCGCCTTCCAGCTAATGAAAGGTGAGCGTTGTACAATAGAGCGGCCACTTTTCATTTAGCTCAGCTAATTTCCAGCTAATAAAGCCCCTAGAGCACCTTTTGGACTCTGTTTCCGGCTCTCTGCTAAAATTGGCAGCCGCTTTCGTGTAAATCCATGTAAACACAGAATAGGATAGCAATTCCTGACCGTATCTTTTTGTTAATAACTATCTCGTTTATATACACAAACCGAGTCAAATGCCATTTTGCAGAACACTTTACCAGGAGAGTTGACAAACCCGCCGTTTTTGCGTATTATAATAGGAACAAGGGGGTCGTGTGCCCCTTTGGCAGAAAGCGAACAGCCTTGACGAGGAGAGTACGCCCCGCCTGCGCCTGACAGAAAGCCCGAAGGATGGAACCGGGCAGGTGAGCAC
>OIAY01000500.1_pt1 | contig 12363 bp, 9 predicted proteins | sample 1580831 | NCBI WGS metagenome assembly OIAY01 (sample SAMEA3882522, study PRJEB24775) | human gut metagenome | biome: human-associated habitat; feature: intestine environment; material: feces | place: Netherlands | collected 2009/2010 | reverse complement strand
AGAACACGTCGAGCACGACGAAGGTGATGACGAACAGCACGATGAACAGCGTGGTGTTGACGTTCACCAGGCCGAACATGCCGCTGAAGATCACGGCGAGCAGGACGGCGGAGATCAGGCCGCCGAAGAACTGCCATGGGCGGAAGCGTCCCCACTTGGTGTTGGTGTTGTCGATGAGGTTGCCCAGCAGCGGGTCGATGAAGATCTCGGCGATACGGATGATCACCACGAGGCTGGTGATGACACCGATAAGCTTGGCCGCAAGCGCCTTGTCAACGCCCGAGAACAGGCAGCCGGTGACATAGACGATGAAATATGTGCTCATCGCGTTGTAGAAGGCGGACTGACCGAGGTTGCCGCAGGCGTAGGCGATACGCTGGCCGAGCTTGCCCTTCTTGCGGACGCCACCGTCCGCGGTTGTCGTTTCGTTGCTCATTTTTTCTTCTCCTTAAGATTCCGGAGTTGAAGATCACCCATTGATCTTGCATGTCGAGTATACGCTCTTTACAAGAAAAAGTAAAAACCATTAGCAAAATATAGGGTTTGGCGGCGTGTTGAATTAGGTAAACCGTGTACCAGCACTGTCATATCGGTATCAATCAGATGCCTGATACGTTACAACATATACCGCTGATACAAAGGAATTAAGACGTCAAGTAAAACCGATTTGCTTTTTTTGTAAACAACATTTATTATCTGGTGAAGGAAGTTCATCTTCCCTCCATCATTCACAAAGATGTAATGAACGAAAGCAGGAAAACATGGCAAACGAAACCCGCATCGAACACGCATCCGAGACCTGGCTCGCCGATTCGACCGTATTCGAGGTCAACCGCGTCCCGGCGCATTCCGACCACAAATGCTACGCGCACGATCCGCAGACCAACGAATGGTCCGATCTGAGGCAGAGCCTCGACGGCGAATGGAGGGTCGAGGTCGTTCAGGCATCCGACATCGAATTCAACGAGGAGCCCTTCGTAAGGGAGAACTTCGACGATTCCGCCTTCGAACGCATCCAGGTTCCCGGACACCTGCAGATGGCGGGATTGATGAACAACAAGTACGTGAACATTCAATACCCGTGGGATGGCCACGAGAATCCGGCGGAACCGAATATTCCGGAGAACAACCATGTCGCCCTCTACCGTAAGACCTTCACGATGGCGAACCGTCTGGCCGACACCAAGAACGCCGGCGGAACCGTCTCCATCGTGTTCCACGGCATGGCCACCGCAATCTACGTGTGGGTCAACGGCATGTTCGTCGGCTATGGCGAGGACGGCTTCACCCCCAACGAATTCGACATCACCGAGATGCTGCACGACGGCGAGAACGTCGTTGCCGTCGCATGCTACGAATACTCCAGCGCCTCATGGCTCGAGGACCAGGACTTCTGGCGTCTGCACGGACTGTTCCGCTCGGTCGAGCTGGCCGCGCAGCCGCATGTGCATATCGAGAACATGCAGATCGAATCCGATTGGGATCCGGAGTCCGGCAGCGCCTCTTTGGACGCGGCGCTCACCGTGCGCAACGCAGCCGACGCGGCCACGATCTCGGCGACGTTGAAGGATTCCGATGGTAACGTCGTCTGGGAGACCGCGAACTGCGCTGACCCCGATACCTCCATCTCCACCGGATCGTTGAACGGCATCCGCCCGTGGAGCGCGGAGGATCCGGTCCTCTACGAGTTCGAGGTCACGGTCATCGACCATGCCGGCAACATCGCCGAGGTCGCCGTCCAGAAGGTCGGATTCCGCCGCTTCCGCATCGAGGACGGCATCATGACGATTAATGGCAAGCGCATCGTATTCAAGGGCGCCGACCGCCACGAGTTCGATCCCAAGCGCGGCCGCGCGATCACCGAGCAGGACATGATCGACGATGTGGTCTTCTGCAAGAGGCACAACCTCAACGCCATCAGGACCTCCCACTATCCGAACCAGGAGCGCTGGTACGAGCTGTGCGACGAGTACGGCATCTACCTGATCGACGAGACCAACCTCGAAACCCATGGCAGCTGGTGCCTGCCCGGTGACGTCCTCACCGAGGAGACCGCCGTCCCGGGAAGCAAGGCGCATTGGGAGGGCGCGTGCGTCGACCGTGTCAACAGCATGGTGCGCCGCGACTACAACCATCCGAGCGTCCTGATCTGGTCTCTCGGCAACGAATCCTACACGGGCGACGTGTTCCGCGCCATGTACAAGCGCGTGCACGACATCGACCCGAACCGTCCCGTGCACTATGAGGGCGTGACCCACAACCGCGACTACAACGACGTGACCGACATCGAGACCCGCATGTATGCGCACGCCGACGCCATCGAGGAATACCTGAAGAATGATCCGCAGAAGCCTTACATCTCCTGCGAGTACATGCACGCCATGGGCAATTCGTGCGGCAACATGGACGAATACACCGCGCTCGAACGCTATCCGAAGTACCAGGGCGGCTTCATCTGGGACTTCATCGACCAGGCGATCTACGCCACCCAGCCCGATGGAACCACGAGCCTTCGCTATGGCGGCGACTTCGGCGACAGGCCGAGCGACTACGAGTTCTCCGGCAACGGCCTGGTGTTTGCGGACCGTAAGCCCACGCCGAAGGCCCAGGAGGTCAAGCAGCTGTATTCCAACGTGCATATCGATGTCGCCGAGGATTCCGTGACCATCAAGAACGATAATCTGTTCACCTCCACCGGCGAATACACGTTCGTGTTGCGTGTCCTTGCGGATGGCGAACCGGTATGGCAGTCCGAACGCCGTTTCGACGTGCCGGCCGGTTCGACGGAGAAGCTCGATGTCGACTGGCCGTTGGATCTGTACCGCGACGGCGCGTCCGAACTGGTGCTGGAGGTATCCCAGCGTCTCGCCAAGGCGACCAATTGGGCGGTAGCCGGCTATGAGCTGGCATTCGGCCAGACCGTCGTCGCCGGCTCCAAGAAGGCCTCTGCTCCGGTGAAGCCGGTCGACGGCATCGTCACCGTTGGCCGTTGGAACGTCGGCGTGCAGGGATCCGGCCGCGAGGTACTGCTTTCCCGCACCCAAGGCGGACTGGTCTCCTACACGTTCAACAATCGAGAATTCGTGCTGCGCCGTCCGGCGGTCACCACGTTCCGCGCGCTGACCGACAACGATCGCGGCGCAGGCCACGGCTTCGAACGCGCCCAGTGGCTGGGAGCAGGCCGTTACGCCCGCTGCATCGGCAACGAGATCGAACAGATCGACGAGAACACCGTCAAGGCCTCCTACACGTACGAGCTCGCCACCCCGCAGCGCACCAAGGTGACCGTCAGCTACACCGCCGACACCACCGGACGAGTGAATCTGCACATCGAATACCCGGGCGAGCCGGGCGACCTGCCCACCATCCCCGCGTTCGGCATCGAATGGACCCTTCCGGTCCAGTACTCGAACCTGCGTTTCTTCGGCGCTGGTCCGGAGGAGACCTACCAGGATCGCAAGCATGCCAAGCTCGGTGTGTGGAGCACCGACGCGTTCAAGGACCACGCCCCGTATCTCATGCCGCAGGAAACCGGCAACCATGAGGACGTGCGTTGGGCCGAGATCACGGACGAGAAGGGCCATGGCCTTCGCATAAGCCGCGCCGAAGGCGCCGAACCGTTCGCGATGAGCCTGCAGCCGTACTCCAGCTTCATGCTTGAGGAAGCCCAGCATCAGGACGAGCTCCCCGCCCCGAAGCACATGTTCCTGCGTGTGCTTGCCGAGCAGATGGGTGTCGGAGGAGATGACTCCTGGATGTCCCCGGTCCACCCCCAGTACCATATCCCGGCGGACCAGCCGATCAGCCTCGACGTCGATCTCGACCTGATCTGACCGGCGCGCCCCGGCGGAAACCGGGACTTGGCTTTCCTTTCGCCATACGCGGAAACGTATGGCGAAAGGACGGTGCCGTCGTCAAGGGTGGACCTTGACATCAAACCGGAGACGGCGCCTTGAAAGGGTACGGCACGTCTTCCATGTTTTCCCCGTGCCGTGCCCTCGTTTCCATATCGGGAACAGGGCTTGACAGACTTTCCTTCGAAAACACCTCACAGATGTAAAAGGGTTCGGTCCTCGTTGGCACGTATTAAGCGTGTCAACGAGGACCGAACCCTTTCTTCTTAAACCCTACCTAGCTTTCGGGGTGAAACTGTCCCGGGCGACCAGCTTGGTTGAAATCCTCATATGCTGGTTGACGGAGCGCCCCATGGAAATGGCCTCCGACAGCATGAATACCGCGGCCTTGGCCAATTCGTCCTTGTTGATGTCATACGACGAAAGCGTCGGCGAAGTGTAATTCGCGATCTCCTGGTTGTTGATGCTCACCAGTCGCATGTCGCGTGGAACCAGAATGCCGGACGCCGCGAACGCCTGCAAGACGCCTACGGCGATGGGGTCCGCCGCCACAATCAGAGCATCCGGGAGCCTGTCGCCACATTCGGCCACGAACCTCTCTCCCAAGGCACGGCCGTTCTCCACGGTGAAAGGCCCCTCATCGAACACCAGGCCGTCGACGTCAAGACCGAGACGGACGGTCCAGTTGCGGAACGCGAACGCACGCGGATCCTCGGGATACTCATGGTCGCCCATGATGTTGCCGAACCCTCCGATGAACCCGATTCGCTTGTTGCCGGCGTCCATCAATTCGTCCAAGGCGTCCAGAATGGTCTGCTCCAGATCCGGCTGCACCGAATCGAACAGGCTCGGCGCGGGATTGATGTCGATGAACACTCCATGCGGAAGGACCGCGTGCAGACGCTTCAACATGTTCCTTTTGAACGGCGCCGGACCTATTGAGATGAATCCGGCGTATTTGGACGCGTCCTTCATCAGGGATTTGACATCGTTGTATTCCGTCACTCTCATGCGCTCGTCCTTGGCATGGCGACGTAATGAAACTTCAAGCTCGTCAAAATAGGCGTCCTGAAGCCCCTTGTCGTGGATGGAGTTGTTCAGCAACGCGATGTCTTGCGGAATGGTGACACGTTGATAGCGGGGGACGTTCTCGTACCCCATCTCAATGCTGGTGCTCAGAATCTTCTGACGGGTGGCCTCCTTCACCGAGAACGAGGGGTCGTCATTGAGTATTCTCGATACGGTCGCCTGGGAGAAGCCCGCCTTTTCCGCGATCTCCCTGATCGTGGCCATGGAAACCTACCTCCTTGGAAATTCAGCAACTAAACGTGTTTAGTAACGAGTTTATCATGTTTGAAAGCGTAATTGCCATCAATGTCGGAAATTTCGTTTTCAATGAAAATGGATTGGCTACAATGTATTGGACAGTCCGATGAGGCCATTCGTGGATTCAAGCTCAATATGCTGCTGTACGAATTGCTATCGCTGCTGTATTCGAGGTTCGTTTCCGGGGTACGGCGGCCGGAATTGGTCAGATCCGGAAGAAACATCACCATGCAGATCATCGGATACATGACATCGCACCGCAAACAGCATCTCGAAGCGACCGACGTCGCACGGGAATTTGGATACGGCAGGGAACATTTCTGCCGCCTATTCCGCAAGGCGACCGGCAAAACGTTCAAAGAATTTCTGACCGACCTGCGATTGGACGACGCCTGCAGAAAACTGTCAGGTTCCTCTGCGTCGATAGCCAGCATCGCAAGGGAATGCGGTTTCCCCGATACGCGCGCGCTGCAGACGGCCGTGCAACGCAAATACGGCATACGCGCGCAGGAATATCGCGAACGATACGAAAATCGAAACTAACGTTCAACGAGAGAAGGAGGAAATATGACTGGGCCTGCACCAACCATCCGTCGTATGAAAATTGAGGATTATCCGCTGGTATACGGGTTGTGGACGCGATGCACCGGTTTCACCATGAGGGACATCGACGATTCCGAGGATGCGATAAAAACGTTCCTCAAACGCAATCCCGACACCTGTTTCGTAGCCGAAGACGATGGCGGAAGGATTATTGGAGCGATTCTTGCCGGTCACGATAGCAGACGGTCGCGCATCTACCACACGGCGGTCGATCCCGACGCGCGCGGTATGGGCATTGGCTCGCTTTTGGTGGGCCGAGTGGTTGAAGCGCTTCGTGCGATCGGCCTGCCAAAAGTCGCCGTCGGTGTGCCCGCAGACAACGATGCCGGCAACGATTTCTGGGAGCATCAGGGGTTTGCTGTCCGTGACGATTTGGTCTATCGGGAACTACCTCTCTAATACGACCCGTCCGACAACGAACCGTCCAATACGCTCGCACTTTGTCTCTATAAGCCCGGTTCCGCACTTGCAGTCCGCAACAAATATGTTCTGTATATCAAACGTGTTCAAAGACCATGCAGTGGAATATCAGACGGAGGAAGACCCGTTCGGAGCGCTTAAGAGAGACGAGCTGCTGTGACGAATGGCGATACGGCGATGTGGTCATCGCTGACCTTGCCATCGTTTTCTCTGAAACATCCGGCATCCTCATCTCACACTTTTATGAGCGAGTTTTTACCCTTCCGTCACATTTCATGAGGGAGAGCCGCCATTCCATGGCCACCTGTGCACCCTATGCACCTCTTAAAAAACGGCGCCATTCCGCCATGAAATCATCCCTTCATCCGAGCATGGCATTGCGCACCCCGTCAAAACATGGCCGTCATCCCTGGTTTCCCGATTTCCGCACTTTTTGAAAACCCGTTTTACCCGATTTCCGCACTTTTCCGGATACCGAGCGGCACTGTTCCGACCGCGCGACTGCATCAAACGCCGATTCCGACGATTCTACAGATTAACGGTAAAACGTCGCGCGGCGACCCGGCCGGCTTGCGGAATGGAGGTCAGGCTCGTTCCGCGGTGCCCTTCAGCAGCATCGCGCCAATGCCCTCACCTTGGTGACGCAGGTCTATGGCGAGCCTGCCGTTCCCATCCATGGTCACAATGGTCCGCACGGCCGATCCTTCGCCAAACGCCGGCGACATATGAACATATTTTTAGGAAACGACTGTTCAGCGCTTGCCATCCGCTTCATTCAGATACCGATATACAGTGGATTGCCCAACGCCCATCATCACCGCAATTTGACCGACCGTACCATTACCCGTCAAAGGCATGGAGTTTCGGAACGTTGATTACGGGACGGGTTTTGAGACACTTTCCGCCGGAGTGTCGGAGACAACTCCCCCAGTCCGGTTTACGCTCCGAAAACGTCCGTTTTCGAAATGGTCCAAGACGCATTCCGATGGTCCTAGTCGGATTCACCAAGTGTTGCATGTTGCATTCGGTACAACATTTAAGAATTCACAGGACCACACTCATCCAACAACGAACCGATTTCGCGACATGGCGACATGACAACAGATAACGCCCAGACACCGCGCGACCGGTCTCATTCCCATCACTCGGCCACGTCAAACCGTCGTCGTTCCACGAAGACAGCCGGACCCGCAACCCTTCGTCGGACTCCACGTCCACCTGGCAAGGAGCCAGCCGGTTCCATAATCCTCATCATCAAGACGCTAGACTGTCTTACAAACCGGAAAATCATACCGTCCGGCGGCAATCGGGAATGGAAAGGCGATGGCAATGACGCGCATCGAAGACGGAATCCAGGATACGGAACCGATCCGGTTCCTCGAACTATTGGGACTCGACGAAGAGGACCTAGCCGGCTATAGCATTCGTCTGAATGGCAGCAACCCGGAATGGGGCAAATGGAGTGATCTTCCCGACGCCTACTATTCCTCCTATGATGACCTGATGAAGTGGATTTTCACGAAGAAATGGCCAGATAAGGATAAGGCAACAGCGCAGATTCACACACGTAAAGTCCTCCAGTTCATTCAGCTCAAGCCAGAGAATCCCCACCCCACACAATGGCTGTTCGTCGGAGCCTACGACGTCCTCGACGAGTACACGGAGAACGACGGCAAGATTCTATACCGTTACAATGAGATCCCGGAATACGCCTCGCTAAAGGCCAGGGCGGTAGTGTACTACAAAAGAGATCCGGGTTACACGGGAGTCGTCTTTAACCTGTCCAACAATGAAGAACGACGCCGGGATTTTCTCAAGACGATGACCCTTGAGAAAATCGCTCAATCCCCCGTATCCGCGTTACCGTTCCCCGGATACGAGAACGTTCGGTTGACGCACCGGCAGCTCGTGGCGGCCGTGAACAACGAGGAATGGCGGGCGGCCCTCGGCAGCGTCCAGGCGGTCTATCTGCAGACCGATAGACGAACGGGATGGCATTACGTGGGGTCCGCCTACTCACGGAAAGGAGCCTCGCACGGTCTGCTGTCGCGTTGGAAGGAATACGCGTCCGGAGACCACTCCGGGGGAAACAAGCAGCTCAGAAACCTCGGCGCCGGATACATCGAGAAGAACTTCCAGTACTCGATCCTGGAGATCTTCGACATGAACAAGTCACCCAAAGAGATCATCGACCGCGAACACTGGTGGATGGACACCCTCGGATCCGTCCGTAGAAACAACGACGAAGTACCCCACGGATACAATTCCGTCGCCGAACGAGAGAACTCCGACCAACACGAATGATCCTGTGGGTAGCTCCTACCGGCTGAGGCTCGCGGTGCCGGCCGTGACCTCGCCGAGGGTGGGAAGCGGCACGCTCGCCGAAATAGGCGACCGTGTTCTTCGAATCGTCATGTTCGAGGTCCTTCCCGCACCACGGCCCGTATTTATCGCCCGCGGCGCATCCAAGGGATTCCTGTCTAAATTCCGACATATCCGAAATGATTACGGACTGTCAATCTGAAAAAGCAAAGCCCATCCCCTGGTCGAGAAACCTTCGAACGAATACGGATATCCGTTTCCAAGACGCGCAAGGACACGTTCCGCCGGACATCATTTCGGTTCGCTAAGCGTTTTATGTAACGCTGGTGCAAACACTTAAGAATTCGGCCGCCATCCGCGTGGAGATGCATTCCATCCTCCGTCCGGCTTGGAATACGCATCAAGTCATTCCATTGTGGCTAGACATCCAGCGAATCGGGTCAGACCGAGTTCGCGCAGGCGTCCAGCACGCCCCTCCCCGCCGGTCCGCCATAACCCGGCTATTTTCTCGAGTTGAAACGCACTTGGCCGACAGGGCCACTCGGGAAAGGCAAGGAATGACGAAACCGGCGTCGATACAGCAACGTATCAGGAGACGCTTGACACGTTAAGGGAGATGCGACCTTACGGGAACAGCAGTGCTGCGTTTTCGGCGTATGCCAGCCGCGAGCATCGGCCGCCGGACGGACATGTTCTTCCAGATCGAGGGCTATACCCGTTTTCTATTGAATCCGCCAAATCAAACGAAAGGGCGCACGTTTCAAAACGTGCGCCCTTTCATGTAATGGATGGAGAGGAAACGGCTTCTATCTGGCCATGACCCCCTTTCTCGCGATTGATCCTAGCCAATCCAAGGATGGCTTCGGATGGCGTTCGAAGGTGTCCCTGTCCCAGGAGGCCAGGCCGAACGTCGGGGTGAACGAGCCCCATTCGTAGTTGTCGAGCAGGGACCAGTGGAGGTATCCCCTCACGTCGATACCGTCGTCCATCGCGTCGTGCATGCCGGCTATGGCGTCGAAGGTGTAATCGATTCTCCGGCGGTCATCGGCAGTGGCGATGCCATTTTCGGTAACGATTATCGGCGTGCGTTTGGCGACGTTCCAAGTATGGCGGATGGCGATGCCCAGCGCCGGCGGGAAGTACTCCCAGCCGGTGAGGGTGCGTTCCGCGTCCTCGGGGACTGGCACGGGGCCATCCTTGCCGATGAAGGTCCTCAGATAGGCCTGCACCCCAATGAAGTCATCCCCGGCCGCGGCCTCGGTGAAGTAGTCCTCGCGCGGGTACTGGTATTCCTCCATCTCCCGTTCGCATCCGGGCATGGCGTGGAACGCCTGGCAGGCGATGGTCCACCCGGACTTGATACGCGGGTTCTCGGATAGTATTTCCCTGGCTTTCCTGTGCGCTTTGACGAGCGTGGCGGAGATGTCCGGATCGGGCGCAGGCAGCGAGGCGGCCACGAAGTCGCTGCCTTCGGTTCCGCCACGGGTCAGCGCGACCATGTTCGGCTCGTTAATGGTGCAGACCCAGGTGACGTCGTGGAGGATCGGCATCACGTACCGCACGTACCGGGCGAAGTAGTCGACGGCATCGGCGTTGAGCCATCCGCCCTTGGTGGCGAGCCACAGCGGCAGTGTCATGTGGTTCAGCGTGACCATGGGCTCGACGCCGTTCTCGTGGCACGCGTCGATCATTTGGCGGTAGTGCAGCAGCTGCGCTTTGGAGAAGCAGCCCTCCGCGGGCTCGATGCGGGCCCATTCGATGGAGAAGCGGTACATGCCCAATCCGGCGTCGGCGAGCATTCTGATGTCCTCGCCGTAGCGGTGGTAGCTGTCGGCCGCGTCTCCCGACGGTTCGCTGAGATCCGTGCGTTCGGCATGCTCCCTGGCCCACCAGTCGCTCGCGACGTTGTTCCCTTCAATCTGGTGCGCGGCCGTGGACGCGCCCCAGATGAATTCCGGCGGGAACTCGTATTGTTCTTTCATGACATGTCTTTCTATTTGATGCCCGTTCCGGCGACGCCCTGGATGAAGTAGCGCTGCAGGAATACGAACAGGAGGAGGATCGGGGTGACCACCAGTACCGCTCCGGCGAGCAGGACGCTGTAGTTCGTGGCGTTCTGGCCGGTGGAGTAGAGGGACAGTGCCACGGGCAGCGTGTACTTCTCCTCGGTCTGGGCCGCGACCAACGGCCACAGGAAGTTGTTCCAGGAGGACAGGAACGTGAGGATGGACAGCGTCGCCAGCGGCGGCCCGCACTGGGGCAGGACGATCTGGAAGAATATGCGCAGCTCACCGGCGCCGTCGACCCTCGCGGCCTCCATCAGCGCGTCGGGGATTCCGGAGATGAACTGTCTCATCAGGAAGACTCCGATGGGCTGGCACAGGAACGGCAGGATGAGCGCCGCGTAGGAGTTCGCGAGTCCCATGTTCGAGATGATCACGAACAGGGGGACGAACGTGGCCACGCTCGGAACCATGAGCGTCACCATGACGGCGCCGAACAAGATGTTCTTGCCGGCGAAGTCCATCTTCGCCAGGGCGTATCCGACCATGGAGCAGAACACCATGTTCCCGAGGACGGTGATCACGGCGACGACCATGCTGTTGGTGAAGTAGGTACCGAAGTTCAGTTCCCCGAACCATTTCGCGAAGTTTGCGAGCGAGGCGTGCTCGGGTAGGAGCTTCGGCGGTTTGGCGAGGATCTCCCTCTGGGTCTTCAACGAGCCCAGCGCCATCCACAGGAACGGGAAGATCCAGAAGACTCCGATCACCGCGAGGACGCAGTAGGAGAGTCCACGCCCCTTGACGAATCGGCGCCAGAGCGACTGCTTGTTGCTTTGCGGCCTCGAGGCCGCGACTGTCGTGGCTGTCATCTCAATCCTCCTTGAGAATGCGGAACTGGAGCACGCTGACCAGCGCGATGATGATGAACAGCACCCAGCTGGCTGCGGAGGCGATGCCGTACTGTCCGAAACCGAACTTCTGGTACACGTAGTACGCGGCGGAGAGCGTCGAGTCGAGCGGCCCTCCCTGGGTCATCACGAAGGATTCCTCGAAGAACTGCAGGTAGGCGACGGAAAGGAGCACGGCTCCCAGCAGCAGCGTGGGCTTGAGCAGCGGAAGCGTGATGCTGCGGAAGGTGCGCCATTTGCCCGCGCCCAGGCCGAACGCGCCCTCGCGGTAGCTCTGCGGCACGGTTTTGAGGCTCTCCTGCGTGGTGCGCATGATGGTCGGCAGGTTCATGATCGTCAGCGTCAGCGCACCCGCAAGAAGCGACGTGCCGTTTTTGCAGAAGATCAGCATGCCGACAAGGCCGTAGATGATCGACGGGATGCCGGAGAGCGTCTCGGCCGCGTACTCGATGGCGCCGATGAGCCGGCGGTTCTTGGCGTACTCGGTCAGGTAGACCGCAGCCCCCACGCCCAGCGGCAGCACGATGAGCAGGGTCAGCAGGATGACGTACAGCGTGTTGAGGATGGCCGGCAGGATGCCGTCCGTCTTTTTCAGCACACTGGCGGTAGTGGAAAGGAACTTCCAGCTGATGTGGGGGATGCCCCGCACCAGCACTAAGCCGATGATCCCGGCCACCAGCACCATCACCAGCACGGCGCTGGCCCAGACCAGCACGGTCATTACCCGGTTCCATGCCCGGCGGGAGGGCGAAAAGCCGTTATTCATCGCGGTTTCCTCCCTTCAGTACCACATTCAGCACAACGTTGATGAGCATGATGAACACGAACAGCACCAGCGCGATGCTGAACAGTGCCTGCCGCTGCAAGCCGCCGGCGTAGCTCATTTCCTTGGCAATGGCCGTGGTCAGGAAGGTGACGCTGCGGAAC
>OIAY01000481.1_pt1 | contig 12617 bp, 9 predicted proteins | sample 1580831 | NCBI WGS metagenome assembly OIAY01 (sample SAMEA3882522, study PRJEB24775) | human gut metagenome | biome: human-associated habitat; feature: intestine environment; material: feces | place: Netherlands | collected 2009/2010 | reverse complement strand
TTGTAAAGGAATCTCCAATTTTTTATCAAAGAGAGTACGTGATTACAAAATAGCTGTAATAATGTACCAATATTTGTTATTCTATAATCTTCCAATTACTCCCGTTCTTTTCAAGTACCAAATCAAATTGAGATACCTGCGTTGCCTTTGCCTGATTTACCACAAATCAGATTTTATCCCTTTCTTCCTCTTGATTGCCCACAACAGAAAAGAAAAAGCCCTGTCAAGAGCTTTGCCACCATTGGTGGTGCTTTGCACTCTTGATCGGGCTTTTTGTTTGCTGTATCTTCTCGCAAGAGGAAAAAAGTTACTCGTCCTCATCATCAAAATTGTTATTCCTTAATACTTCTCGTAACAGTTCCATATCTTCTTTTGAGTTCGGGTTTATCATTTTCACGACTTGATAAGGTGTCCTATATTTATGTCCCTCTATGCTTTCCCCAAACATATCCATACTGTATAAATCATCATAGCGGTCTAATAATTTTTGAAACTTCAAATGCTGGATAAATTCTTTGATTGGGTAAAGGTCGGACGCTTCAATGCTTTTCCCGTTGATATAGTCTGTAATATATTCCCGTAACTTTTCTAACTCATATTCCAGCCATTCTTCCTCGCTGTCAAAGAAGTTATCATAGTGTCCGTGTTTCAGTTCTGCATTTAGACGTTCTTCTGTTCTTAAAAACTGACAGACTTCTTTTTCAGACTGATTGACATACTTCCATTCTCCCGATAATAATTCATTCGGCGTTACGTCCAGCACTTCCATTATCTTTTCCAGCGTTTCATAAGCAGGATAGTTCAACCCTCTTTCAATCTTGGAAAGGCTCTGCATATTGATACCGATTTTGTCCGCAAGTTCCTGTTGTTTCATTCCCCTAAATTTTCTTATGGTCTGTATATTATTTCCTAAATGGCTTATTTTCATTGCACAACCCTCCATATCTCGTTATATCTTCACTGTTATAAGTCTATCATGCTTAATATGATTTGTAAAGGCAAAAAAAGATATTGACAAATAAGCATATAAGAATTACTATGTTCTTGTAATCGAATAAGCACAATAGAATGAAATATAAAAACATTCAAAAAGAAATACCCATCTGATTAAACCCGTAGATATGAATATTGGTTGAAATGGAACTTGTTAGAAAAGGCAAAACAGAACTTGCTGACAAAGTATTTCTGACACGGTGGCGGAAGCCTCTCAGGCTTACCGCCATGACACCTTGTGTCAAGGGGAAGAAATGCTTTGTCGGCTGGCGAGCCTGCGAGCCTTGACTGTGCCCCCGTTATCTAACAGGGGGGCACTATTTCACAAAAGACAAGTCAAAAACCATACAACCCCAAAGCTGTAAGGAGTAATGAGGAGTTTTAAGAAGATAGTAATTTCACATTCTTTTGAATAGTGGTTTACAGGTATTTCAAGGCTATTGTGGGATTGGAGGAATACAATGAACAATTTAGAATTTGCACTTGAAATGAAGAATAAACGTCTTGCAAGCGGTCTTTCACAAGGAGAACTTGCAAGTCTTACCCATGTATCAAGATATAGTATCAACCGCTTTGAGAACGGAAAAGCCAACGCAAGTAAAGAAACACAGAACATTATCCTGCGTTGTCTGAATTACTATGTCTGTGATAAGCCTTTTTATCTGCTCGTTGATTATCTGTCTGTCCGTTTTCCAACGACTGACGCATTGGAAATTATCCGAAAGGTGCTTGGCATGAAAGCGGACTATTTTATCCATTATGACTATGGGTATTATGGCTATAAGGAGCATTATGCCTACGGGGAAATCAAGGTCATGGCTTCTGATGATGAACACATGGGTGTATTTTTAGAATTAAAAGGGGCAGGCTCACGCAACATGGAATATGTCTTACAGGCACAGAACAGGGATTGGTATTCATTCTTGAACCGCTGTCTTGACTGTGGCGGTGTTATCCGACGTTTTGACTTGGCAATCAATGATATGTGCGGTCTGCTGGATATTCCCGTTTTGTCTGAAAAATACAAAAATGGCGGTGCGGATTGTCGCTGTAAAAACTATGAAAATGTGCAAGGCGGTAAACTAAGCGGAAAAAACCGCAATTTAGCAAGCACCCTTTATATCGGCTCAAAAGCAAGCACAAAATATTTCTGCCTGTATGAAAAACAAAAGGAACAGGCAACTAAAAAGAAACATACGGATATTATCAACCGTTTTGAAATTCGTCTGCGTGACAAAAAGGCAGTACAGGCAGTTGAGGAACTGTTATTGACGTATAACCCTCATGGGCTGGTGTTTTACCTTATTACTGATTTTGTGCAATTTCCCGACTATCCGCTGTGGGAGATATTCATTTCCCATGATAGTTTACCTTTTGAAATGAACCCCGTACCTGTCAATATGGAACGCACTCTGCAATGGCTGGAAAGACAGGTCATGCCGTCAATCGTGATGATAGAGGAAATCGACAGGCTGACAGGCTCAAACTACATGAAAATGATTGATGAATGTACCCACCTTTCTGAAAAACAGGAAATGCTTGTGGAACAAATGTGTACGGACATAGCAGACGTAATCGAAAGTGAGGGGGTGTTTTATGCGTAATGCACAGGATATTCCCGTATGGGAAAAATACACCCTTACCATTGAAGAAGCGTCAAAGTATTTCCGTATCGGAGAAAACAAGTTAAGACGCTTGGCAGAGGAAAACAAGGACGCTGGCTGGCTCATTATGAATGGCAACCGCATACAGATTAAACGCCGACAGTTTGAACAGGTTATTGATAAATTGGACGCAATCTAATGCAAATGAGCCTTGTATGTGTTATGATGAACACAAGTCATATCAAGGCTCTTTCCAACAAGGAAAGGAGCAGACACCATGAAAGAAAAAAGACGGGATAGCAAAGGACGTATCCTGCATACTGGAGAGAGCCAACGAACAGACGGAAAATACTTATATAAATATGTGGACGCATTTGGAAACACAAAATATGTGTATGCTTGGAGATTGACACCCACAGACCCGACACCAAAGGGAAAACGGGAAAAACCCTCACTTCGTGAACTGGAACAGCAGATAAGACGGGATATTGAGGACGGTATCGACAGCACAGGCAAGAAAATGACGCTTTGCCAACTCTACGCCAAACAGAACGCACAGAGGGCAAACGTGAAGAAAAGCACACAGAAACAACGGGAACAGCTCATGCGGTTATTGAAAGAGGACAAGTTAGGTGCTAGGAGCATTGATACGATAAAACCCTCTGACGCTAAGGAATGGGCGTTACGCATGAAAGACAAAGGCTTTTCCTATAACACCATTAACAACCATAAACGCTCGTTAAAAGCGTCATTCTATATCGCCATACAAGACGATTGTGTAAGGAAGAACCCTTTTGATTTCAAGTTAAGTGAAGTCCTAGAAAATGATACCAAAGAGAAAGTCGCATTGACAGAGGAACAGGAACAATCCCTACTCTCATTCATCAAGACGGACAATGTGTATCACAAGTATTATGATGATGTGCTGATACTGTTAAAGACAGGACTTCGTATCTCGGAACTGTGCGGACTGACAGTAGCCGATATTGATTTCAAGAATGAAGTTGTGATTATCGACCACCAGTTACTAAAGAGCAAGGAACAGGGCTATTATATTGAAACGCCTAAAACAAAGAACGGAACAAGGCAAGTGCCATTAAGCAGAGAAACAATACAGGCATTTCAACGGGTTATGAAAAAACGCCCAAAGGCAGAACCATTTGTGATAGACGGACGGAGCAATTTTCTGTTTGTCAATCATAAAGGCAAGCCCAAAGTTGCGATTGATTACAATGCCTTATTTGTCCGTATGGTAAAGAAATACAACAAGCAACACAAGGACAATCCCTTGCCACATATCACACCGCATACGCTACGCCATACGTTCTGCACAAGACTGGCAAGCAAGAACATGAACCCGAAAGATTTACAGTATATCATGGGGCATTCAAATATCAGTATCACAATGAACTGGTACGCTCATGCGTCCATAGATACCGCAAAATCAGAGGTTCAGCGTCTAATTGCATAGAAGTATTTACCACGATTTTAACCACGTTTGATAGCGAAAATATAAGAAGATAGACCTAGATATGTGAGGTTTACCACAAAAGCAAAATGCCCGTAGAGCCGATAAAATAAGGCTTTGCGGACATTTGAGAAGATATAAAAAGATAGTTAAAAAGACATATATAATTTCACATAATTCTAAATACACAGACACATCTGGTAAACAAATCCCCGTTTCCATTTGGAAACTGACTTATCACTCTTACCCAGTTTCTCAGCAGTTTTTGAGTCATACCAAGTTTTTTTCTTTTTTCTGCAAATTGGATGCTGTTTCACGACTTCCATCTCATCTATCGTTAATTTCCCATTTTTATTCAATATTTCTATCGATACCCGGATTTTACCAATATCATGGATTGGTGCAAGGTGCGATACATTTTCAATCTCTTCTTCGGTAATTCCATATTCCGGATAATTCTTCTGCAGTTGGCGATAAACCTGCTCCGTGTAAAAACTAATATCATCCTGATGTTCTGTTTCCACCAGATTATTATGATTCAATACAGCAACAAGCAGAGAAACCATATCCCAATACTGTTTCGTGATATTCTTTTCTTTCTTCCGCAGTTCCTGTTCCATATCCGTCCTTCTCCAGGCATCTGCTGATTGCCATTGTTGACTCTGTACAGTTAATAACATCCATAAGAGAAATTTCTTCCGGTCGTTTTTCCAGCATATAGCCGCCATTAGCCGCCGTATTTTTACAGTGTTCGGGTCGTCGTAGACTTGCCGATAGGCAAAAAGAAAGCGGCGGCTCTGAAAATCAAAGCCGCCGTAATTTAGAAATGGCGCGTGAAGATACCTCTGCTCTGCGACGGCTTTTTTTCTTTTGCCGTCGTCCGGCAGATTATAGTTCTATTCTTTAATTTACATTTTGTTATTCAGTTCTGAAAATAGCACAATTCCAGTATTATTCTAGGCTATTCACCCGAAAAGATACTAGAGGGATTTTTAATAAAACTTGCGGAATTTTATGATTACAAATTATCACCTAACTTTCTAGAAAAATACGAAAAGGAATTGCCTCATTCTCCTTCTTACTATGAGAATGATTATCAATTTTACAGGAATAGAAAAAAGAACTATTTTTAATTCGTAAAAACCTCCCGGTACATTAATTTGCACCGGGTAATTTTATATATTCCAAATTGTTCTAAACCATGCTATACTAAAAGATCTGTCGAACCTCCAGCAGAAAGGAGGTGGCCACGATGGAAGAAATTCTCACCACATTTCTTGTCTCCGTTGTAGCAGGCGTAGTTAGCTACTACATATGCAAACGGCTGGACGGTAGACGATAGGCAGCAACAGCCTAAACGGAATAACTCACCGTAACGAGCAAGAAAGCCCCCAGAGCTGCAACTCTGAGGGCTTTCACTTTGCCACTTGGAATCTCACCACATTCCTTAGCTGTTATTATCATATGCTATTACCGGTAAAAAGTCAACTCAAAACGTCACGGAGCTCTCCATATTTTCTGGCGTTTGTCCTAAAAACGTCACAAAACCATATCTCTGAATCAACCCACATATCCAGAAATGGCTTAAAATCAACACTTTCCAGACTTCACGGTATAAATATATTGCTTTTCGCCACAAAAAGCGGTGGGTATTTTTTTATCTGATCATTTGTTTTTCAGCTCTTCCACTGCTTTTTTGATTCTTGCACATGCTTCCTGAAGATCCTCATAGCTGCATGCGTAGGAAATTCTTAAGTATCCCTCTCCCTCGGAACCGAATGCGGAACCAGGTACCAGAGCGATTTTTGCATTGTCAAGAAGGTACTCGGCAACTTCCATTGAAGTCATTCCAAGGCTCTTGATATTTACGAAGATATAAAAAGCACCATGTGGGTTGTTACAGCTGATCCCATCGATCTCGTTCAGAGCTTTTACCACATAATCTTTTCTTCTCTGATACTCTTTTCTCATTGCCTCAACATCATCTGCACAATCAGTTAAAGCTGTGATCGCTGCTTCCTGTACAAAGGAAGATGCGCAGGTAACTGTATACTGATGAACACGTACGCAGGCCTGGATGATTCCAACCGGCGCACACAGATATCCAAGTCTCCATCCTGTCATGGAGTAAGCTTTTGAAAATCCTCCTAATGTAATGGTACGCTCTTTCATTCCCGGAAGAGATGCAATACTTACATGCTCTGTTCCATCGTATACAAGCTGGCTGTAGATCTCATCTGCGATCACAAGAAGATCATGTCTGATGGCGATCTCACTTAATTTCTCAAGTGTCTCTCTGGAGAATACACCACCGGTCGGGTTACTCGGGTTAACAACTACAATCATCTTTGTTTTGTCTGTGATCTTGGACTCCATCTCCTCAAAGTCGATCTGATAATCATTCTCCTCTTTCAGGCTGTATGTTACAGGAACTGCGCCAAGTGCTGACGGAACATGGATGTAGTTCAGCCATACCGGGTTCGGAACAAGGATCTCATCTCCAGGATCCAGGAAAGCGTCCATGGATGTGAAAGTTGCCTCACCAACACCTACTGTTACAAGGACTTCAGATGCTTCATAATCTGTACCATGGTTCTCGTTCTCCCATTTTGCAATGGCTTCTCTCAGTTTCGGGATACCATAGTTGGATGTGTAAAATACATGTCCTGCTGCAAGGCTCTCATTTGCTGCTTTTTTGATCTTCTCCGGTGTATCAAAATCCGGACGTCCGATCTCCAGGTGAATGATCTTCTCTCCTGCCTGCTGCATTTTGTTTGCTTTTTCCATTACTGCACGGATACCGGAAAACGGAAGGCATTCCATTCTTTTCGCTGTCTTGTACTCCATATTCATTTCCTCCTGAACCCTTTTATTTTTCTGCGGATGTCCCGCTGTTTTTTACTGCATTTAGTATTTAAGCGTATAGCTGATGTCTCAACTATACGCTTAAATGGTATCATCGTAGTAATATTAAGTCAATTTAATAATTTGTATGTATAATATTAAGACTTTTTATATTTACTTATGCGTTATATTTTGTTTCGTCAAGCTCATTTTCTTTCTTGTTAACGATAACGTTGACTGTTGCATCACCGATTACGTTAAGCGGAAGAAGTGCCATCTCAACCGGACGGTTGATCGCTACAACCAGTGCATATGCGATCATACAAAGGTCAGATGTCCAGCCCATACCGGAAAGGATTGTTACGATCAGAGTTGTTCCGGCGATCGGGATAGCCGGGCAGCCCATTGCCGCACAGATGGAAAGAAATGCGACTGTGATCAGGTTTGCCGGTGTAATGTCAATTCCGGATGCTGTTGCGATAAATGTTACTGCAAACATATGCATAACAGTTGTACCGTTCATGTTGATGGTCATACCTGTAGGAAGAACGAAGCTTGTGATCTCCTGGGAGCATCCAAGTTCATCAAGGCATGTTCTGGTGTTCAGCGGAAGGCATGCTGCGGAAGAGTTTGTGGAGAATCCGAATACACCAACTTTTGCGATCTTCTTAAGGAATTTCATCGGGCTTAAGCCTGTTGTAAGGCCGATACCGATCGGGTAAATCGTTACTACAAGTACAAACAGTGTCAGCATTGCGCCTACGATGTAAGCTGCTGCCGGTGCCAGATACTCAGCTCCGTAGATTGCGAATGTACGGGAGATCAGGCAGAAGATTGCTACAGGACCAACTTTGTTGATCAGGAATGTCAGATACAGGTTGATGATGTCGCTTAAGTTCTCAAGTACGCTTTTCAGCGGTTTCATCTTGTCGCCAAGTGCGTTCATGCAAAGACCAAGAACGATAGCTACTACTACAACTGCAAGGATGCTGTTATTGCTGCTGAATGCGGTTCCGATATTGGACGGAACTGCTGTTACGATTGTTGCAAGCGGGTTGAACTGATCCAGTGTTGCAGCCTCTGTAACTGCCTCTGCCGGAAGTTTTACGTTGAAAAATCCAGCTGTTTTCATTGCGAATGCAACAATACCTGCGATAAGTGCGCCAACTACATAGAAGCAGAAGAATCCAAGTAATGTACGTCCTGCAATTCTTCCAAGCTTGGAGGAACTGGAGATACTGCACATTGCAAGGCTTAAGGATACCAGTACCAGCGGTACGATCGCCATCTGTAATCCTCTCATGAACAGCTGTCCGATGATGTAGAAGAGACCGATGGAATGAAATCCCTGATCTGCTGTGATATCCTGGAACAGAAGTGCATTGATCACGTTCCATGTCCCCTCTGACATCTGCTGTTTCAGAAGCATGAATCCAAGTCCTACGACCAGACCGCCGACCAGAGCGATCATCATGTTTCTTACTATGTTGTTCTGTTTTTTCTCTTTTGCCATAGTTTCCACCCTTTCCTTTCTTATCCTAAAAAAGTGCACTTTTCCATATAAAGAGAGCCGGACAAATCAACGCAGTAATCCCTTGTACTAAATCTCCTTTGATTTATCCGGCACTCTATCTCTCATGTGAATGTAATATACTTTATTTAGTTTTTATAAGTGTTTGATCTCAATACCCTCTTCTGTGAATTTTTCACGGATCTTCTGTACAAAAGCGAGTGCTTTCGGTCCGTCTCCGTGTACACAGAGTGTGTCTCCCTTGATGTCAAGCTCTTTTCCGTTGATGGATGTTACTTTTCCTTCTTTGATCATCTTCACGCATCTTTCGATGGCAATGTTCTCATCTGTGATCATGGATCCCTCCATCTTTCTCGGTACAAGAGAAAGATCATCCATGTATGCACGGTCTGCAAAGATCTCGGATGCTGTACGGAGTCCCTTGCTCTCAGCGATATCACCGAGAACTGCTCCTGCACAGTAGTAAACGATCAGATCTTTGTCATACTCACAGATTGCCTCGCAGATTGCTGTGGAAATGTCCTCATCATACTGGCAGGCATTTCCCATTGCTCCATGAGGAGCGACATGCTGAAGCTTCATTCCATAGCTTTTTGTGAATGCAGCCAGTGCTCCGATCTGGTATCTGACGTAATTCTTAACTTCATCATGAGAGAGAACCATCTTTCTTCGTCCAAAGCCAAGAAGATCAGGATATCCAGGATGGGCTCCAACCATAACGCCACGTTCCTTTGCCATGCGGACTACCTTATCCATTACCATTGGATCGCCTGCATGCCAGCCACATGCTACATTTGCTGTTGTGACATATTTAATGATCTCTTCATCTCCGCCCAGCTTGTATGCGCCAAAGCTCTCACCCATGTCACTGTTTAAGTCAATACTGTACATGTTGCTACCTTCCTTTCTTTCTTTACTTGATAAAAGTATAACATGTTAAATAAGAATAATAAAATAGATTATTTTTTCAGAATATATTAATGTTTTCTATATTTCTTTTGTAATAGATTTTACATTTCTTTTATTCTTTTTAGAAAAAAATATTGACATCAGATAAAACATATGCTTAAATAGTCATATGAACATTCAATCATATATTCATATAAATTTCAAGGAGATTTCATATGGAAGAGAGCTTAAAAAAGAATTCCATGGAGTCCACGGATTCCTGTGGCTGCGGTTGCGGCCACGACCATCATGAGGAACATGAGCATGAGGAACATGCACATGAAGAACACCATCACCACGATGATGAGCATTGTGGATGTGGCTGCGAAGATCATGAGCATGAACATCACCATCATGATCACGATGATGACCACTGCGATTGTGGCTGCGAGGATCATGAACACGAACATCACGAGCATGAACATCATCATCATCACGATGACGAACACTGCGGTTGCGGCTGCGGGGATCACGACCACAACCACGAGCATCACGAGCACTCCCACAGCACAGCATCCGCAAAACGTGTCTACATCCTGGAGAACCTGGGCTGTGCCCACTGTGCTTCCAAGATGGAGGAACAGATCCAGCATCTTGACGGCGTAGAAAGTGCAACCATCACTTTCGCCACCAAACAGCTTCGCTTAAACGCCGCTGACCCAGATGCTCTGCTTCCGCAGATCCGCAAGATCTGCACCTCCATTGAATCCGAAGTCAAAGTTGTTCCGAGAAATCCGAAACCATCCGCTTCTGCTGACGTGACAACCAAGATCTACCTTCTGGAGAACTTAGGATGTGCTCACTGCGCTTCCAAGATGGAAGAACAGATTGCAGATCTCGACGGTATCTCCGAAGCTACCATCACTTTTGCTACCAAACAGCTTCGTGTAACCGCAAAGAATCCGGACCGCTACCTTGATCAGATCCGTAAGATCTGTACCTCCATTGAATCCGAGGTCAAGGTTGTTCCAAGAAGCAACAATTCCGGAGAAAAGACAAAAACTTATATTCTGGAAAACTTAGGCTGTGCTAACTGTGCTTCCAAAATGGAAAAACAGATTGCAGACCTCGACGGTATTTCCGAAGCTACCATCACTTTTGCAACAAAACAACTTCGCGTTACTGCAAAAAACCCGGACCGCTACCTTGATCAGATCCGCAAGATCTGTACTTCCATTGAATCCGAAGTTGTAGTAAAAGAAAAAGATCCGAAGCCAAAATCACAGACAGCTGCATCCGAAACTCACCCATCCAGCAAAAAGAAATCTTTTTCCAAAGAAAAGATCGACACGATCTGTATTATCATCGGCGCGATCCTCTTTGTTGCCGGTGAGATCATGGAACACAAAGGATTTGCAGATACTGCCACTCTTCCGTTATTTGTGATTGCATATCTGGCACTTGGCGGTGTGATCGTTGTAAAGGCAGCCAAAAACATCTCCCACGGACAGGTATTCGACGAAAACTTCCTGATGAGTGTTGCAACTCTCGCTGCTTTTGCCATCAATGATTCCGCTGAGGCCGTAGGCGTTATGCTCTTCTACCGAATCGGCGAGCTTTTTGAGGAAAAAGCCGTTGAGCGAAGCCGCGGACAGATCATGGACGCTGTAGATCTTCGCCCGGAAGTTGTAAACCTTGTTGTTGGCGATGATATTCAGGTGATCCCATCTGAAGAAGCTCAGGTTGGCGATGTTCTCCTGGTCCGTCCTGGCGATCGTATTCCTCTTGACGGCGTGATCATCGAAGGAAGCAGCCGTATCGACACATCCCCAATCACAGGTGAGCCTGTACCGGTTGCTGTAAATGAAGGTGATGAGATCACTTCCGGATGTGTAAACACTTCCGGTCAGTTAAAGATCCGCGTGGAAAAACCTCTCGAAGAGTCCATGGTCACACGTATCCTGGATTCTGTAGAAAATGCAGCAGCAAGTAAACCGAAGATCGACCGTTTTATCACACGTTTTGCAAAAGTGTACACTCCTTGTGTTGTAGGAATCGCTGTTGCAACAGCACTGATTCCATCCCTTGTAACCGGAAACTGGCATTACTGGATCTACACAGCCATCACCTTCCTGGTAATGAGCTGCCCATGTGCTCTTGTACTTAGTATCCCGCTTGCATTCTTCTCAGGCATCGGTGCCGGTTCCAAGAAAGGAATCCTGTTCAAAGGCGGCCTTTCCATCGAGGGATTAAGCAACCTTGGCGCTGTAGTTATGGATAAAACCGGAACCATCACAGAAGGTAACTTCCAGCTTCAGAAAGTTGTAACTGCCGGTAAATATAACGAAAACGAACTTCTTTCCATGTGTGCAGGCTGCGAGCAGAACTCCACACATCCGATTGCAAACAGTATTGTAGCTGCCGCAAAAGAACGCGGAATCCAGTTTGAAAAACCGATCTCTCTGGAAGAAATTTCCGGACATGGAATTGTCGCAGAAATGCCGGAGGGAAAAGTTCTCTGTGGAAACCGCAAGCTGATGGATAAATTCGGCGTCACCATCGGAGAATTAAAAGAAGCCTCTTACGGCTCTGAAGTATTTATGGCTGTAAACGGAACTTTTGCAGGATATATGCTGATCTCCGATACTATCAAACCAGATGCAAAAGAAGCCATTGCTTCCCTGAAAAAACTCGGTCTTCACACAGTTATGCTTACCGGAGATTCCGAAGACAGTGCAAATGCCGTAGGAAAAGACGCGGGAATCGATGAAATTTATGCCAAGCTCCTTCCGGAAGACAAACTCAACGCCCTGAAAAAGGTCCGTGAGGCACACGGAACGGTTATGTTTGTCGGTGACGGAATCAACGATGCTCCTGTACTTGCAGGTGCAGATGTAGGCGCGGCCATGGGAAGTGGTGCAGATGCGGCTATCGAGGCTGCAGATGCCGTATTTATGAACTCCAACGTAGATGCGATTCCTCAGTCTATCGCCATTGCACGAAACACAAACCGCATCGCATGGCAGAACGTAATATTCGCCCTTGTGATCAAGATCGCCGTTATGATCCTTGGTCTTGCCGGACATGCCAACATGTGGATGGCCGTATTTGCAGACACTGGCGTTGCCATGATCTGCGTGCTGAATTCCATTCGTATCCTGTATAAAAAATAAAAAATTTGACCGGTGCGTTTTTTTCAGCTACAATAGAAGTTAATAGTTTGGAGGATGCGCAAATGAAGAAACCACATATCGATTACCCGATCAATGATGATACGCTTTACCGGCTT
>OIAY01000443.1_pt1 | contig 13349 bp, 10 predicted proteins | sample 1580831 | NCBI WGS metagenome assembly OIAY01 (sample SAMEA3882522, study PRJEB24775) | human gut metagenome | biome: human-associated habitat; feature: intestine environment; material: feces | place: Netherlands | collected 2009/2010 | reverse complement strand
ATCGTGGTGCGCGGCTTCTCGAAATACACGCGCATGACGATGACCAGACGATCATCAAGCTCCTTCTTGACGGCGGCAAGCCTCTCCGCATACTCGTGCGCAGCCTTCGGATCATGAATCGAACACGGGCCGACGATGGCCAGCAGACGATCGTCACGGCCATGCAGCACGTCACGAATCTCCTGACGGGACTTCAACACCAGATCGCTCATCTCGTTCGTGAGCGGAAGTTCCTTAAGAAAATATCGGGGAGCGGGAATCGGGTCAAGCTGACGAATATTGACATCCACGGTCTCCGGAAACACGGCGCGCTCATCCAACAGCTGTGCATCCTTCGAACTATCCGGACCGCGAAGACCTGCCATCGCTTCTGTTCCTCCCCTGCATCATTATGCTTGCGTAGCGCGATAGCGCCACCGTCGTTACCTTAACGGATGGGGACGGAATATGGGGATGGGCGACTGCATGGTGGAATGGGTGGGGGTGACGTGGGAAAGACAAAAGAAAAACCCGGGCTGGTTGACCCGGGCTAAATCTAAATGAAAACGCCTGTCGGCGTTTTCCCTCGCGGCGGAAGCCCACCGGGCTTCCGCTATTCGCTCGGCGCGTATTGGCCAGCGCGCGCTCCGCGCGCTATTTGGCCAATGCGCCCATCGGATCCCACGCGGGGAGCATGGTGGCGGGTTCTTCTAGGGCCTTGAGGTATTCGGCGGGAAGGAGGGCCTTGGGGACGGCGACCTCGTAGACGTATTCGGTGAACCAGTCGTCGCTCATGGTGAAGTAGCCCTTGTCGGCGATCTTGTCTCCCCACGAGTTCTCCACACGCCAACGGCGGGTGGTGTGGCCATCCTCATCCACATCCACACCGACGAACGCCATCGCGTGATTCATCGCGGAATCGCCGAAACGGACACGCTGTTCCTTGTCCAGATCGAAATCGACGCCATACACGCGGCCATACTCGAACAGGTCGGTGGCCCACGCGCCGTTCTCACGGTCCATCATCGGATGGCAGTCAGCGCCGAACCATACCGGAATGCCCTGTTCCTGAAGAATCTGACGCACGCAGTCCTTCATGAACTGGTTCGGCACGTTGAGGTACTCGGTCGGGTCTCCCCCGGCCACGTTGCCCAGATGCTCGATGCCGATCTTCTTGCCCTTGACGTGCTCCTGACGCGGATCGTCCACCAGGCAGACATAGCTTTCCAAATCGGCGGAACCCACATATTTCTTCCAGAACTCGACAGGCGTGATCTCGCCATCGCGGTGGAACTCGCCATCCTTGTCGGTCCACTCCCAATCGAAGCTCTTCGGCGGCTCGCCCAAGTGAATCGTCAGAATACGGTGACCGGCGGCGACCGCATCGGCGATGATCGCATCGATCGCGGACGGATCAGCGTACATATGCGCAACCGCGGTGTGCAGCATGCGGCGCAGCTGCACGTTCATCTCACCGGTGTTCTTGGAGGATTCAGTCTCCGGGAACAGGTCCTTCGGCACCGCGCCATACTTCTTGTACACGTTCATGGCCATGGTCCACTGGCCGCCGTCGCCCATCACGTCGGACAGCAGATGCTGCATCAGACGCGAATCGGCAGGCTCGCCGGCCTCTACCAGAGCCGCCACGTCCTTCAGGAAGTAGTTGACGCGTTCGAGCTTGTCGTAGTACATGGCGTAGTTCTGGGAGAACTCGAACTCCTTGAGACCCATGTTCTGCTTGGCCACGAAACGGGCCACGTTCAGCGAGCTGAACAGCCAGCAACGGCCGGAACGGTCCTGATGGGTGACGGTGCCGTTGTCCACGACGGTGGAGAAACGACGCTGCATCAGACGGGCGCGATCGTAGTTGCGCGCCACCTTGTCGATGCCGGCCGCCGTGACGGCGTTCATGGCCATGCGATTGTGCTCGCTTGCTTCGAAATCGTCGACGAGCTTGTTCAGTTCATCACCGCTCAATGGCGTGATGTCGGTCATTATCCATTCCCTTTCTATGGTTTCAGTTGTTCTGCGAAGCGTCTGCGGATTCGGCGTCGCCTTCCAGCTCGGTCTCGGCTGCGGAATCGTTCTCGACGGCATCCTGCGTGTCGGCGTCTGCCGGTGCGGCGGTCTCATCGTCGTGCTGCGCGTCGTCATCAGATTGCGCGTCGGAAGGCTCGCCTTCATCGACGGCGTTGACCACGGACAGGTCGTTCATGCCGAAACCGGAGAACGCGTTGGAGAACATGGCACGCAGTTCGCTGACGCGCTGCGTGATCTGGGCCTCACGGCTCTGCAGGTCGGCGATGCGCTGCTGCACGCCGTCCAGTTCCTTCTTCGCGGCCTCGCGACGCTCGTTGATCTGCTCGTCGGCGTCTTCGGTGGCCTGCTTGAGGATGCTCGCCGCGTTCGCGTCCGCCTCGTCACGCTTGCTGGAAGCGTACGCCTCAGCCTCGTCACGGGTCTTCTGCGCGGAGGAAATCAACTCGCTGGCCTGCTTGTTGGCGGCCTCGCGACGCTCGTTCAGGTCGGTGAGCAGCTCATTGACCTTCTTCGTGGCCTCCTCCTGCTGGGCGGAGATGTCGGCGCGGATCTGCTCCACTTCGGCGTTGACCTGGCTGATGGTCTTGGTGCGGTGCACTTCCGCCTCGTCGGTGATCTCCTGGGCCTTCGCCTTGGCGGTGTCGGTGATTTCGGCGGCACGGCGCTGCGCGTCGGTCATCATCTTGGACACCTGCTCGCGCACGTCCGCCAGCTTCTTGTTGGCTTCGGCAAGCGCGGATTCGATCTGGTCGTTGGTCTCGCTCTTCAGGCGGGAGATCTCCTCATTGGCGTTCTTGCGCTGTTCGGCGATCTTGCTGGTCGCCTCGGTGCGCATGTCGGAAATCTCACGTTCCTGCGTGGCGCGTTCGGCGGCAAGACGCTTGCCGTGTTCCTCACGGGAGTTGGTCAGTTCCAGATCGACGGTCTGACGCTGCGCCACCACGGCCTTCTGGGCCTCGCTGCGCATCTGGTCGACCTCATGCTGGGCATTGGCCCTCATGGCTTCGGATTCGTCCTTGGCGTCACCGAGCACCTTGGCCGCCTTGGCGTTGGCGTCGTCCATGATGCGCTTGGCGTCGATTTTGGCGTTGTTCAGCAGTGTTTCAGCCTGCAGCTGCACCGTGGCGCGGGCCGCGGAAGCGTCCTTCTTGGCTCGTTCAAGCAGCTCGGCGCTGGTCTGTTCCGCGCTGGCGAGCATCTGCTGGGCGTTGGCGCCCAGTGACGCGAAGGACTTCGGAGCGGCCTTCTTGTTCTTTTCCTCCTGCAGCTGCGCCTGCAGCTCAAGGATGGTCTGGTCGTCGGCCTTGACCTGCTCACGCAGACGGTTCACCGTCTCCTGAGCCGAAGCGAACGCCTCGTCGACTCGATCCTTGTCGTACCCCCTCAACACGATTGGGAACTGCTCAACCATGCCCTTTTCCTTTCACGAATTCCCTACACTTTGCGCATCTGCCAGCGCGCACTCGTCCAGTACTCTATCTCAGTCAGCAGGCGGCACGCAGAACGAAATGCATTATTCTCACAGAGAGCACAGAAATCGTTCGAAAAAAGTCCGTCGGGGGTATGGCGGTATGTCCGCGACCACGTGTCAAAAACCGCATGACTCACATGTCGCAGAAAATCGTGCCGTAGAAAGCGGAGCCGTCCTCAGCCAAGCAGAATGTCGCTTGACGAGGGTTGCAGGAAGTATCGTACCGATTCACGCAGCACGTCATCGACCGCAGCGGTCTGCTGTTCGATCGGCAGTCCACGTTCGTGCGGCCGACCGTTGACGATCGGCAGGCTGACGAACCCCGACAGAATGCGACGTTCCTGGCCCGCCGACCAGTTGAGCAGATGGTAGAACAGCGAATTGCATACGAACGTACCGGCGTCGGAACTCAACGCGGCGGGAATCTCGTGTTTGGCGAAATCGTGCAGTATCGACCGCAACGGCAGGCGCGTCCAGTACGCGGCCGGACCTTCCGGGTCGATCGGGCGGCGGGGCGGAATCACGTTGTCGGCATCCGGCTTGGCCGCATCCATGAGATTTGTGGCGCATCGTTCCAGCAGAATGCCACGGGAGGTGCGCTTGAGCCCTGTGGCGATGACGATGTCCGGCTTGGCCTGTTCGATGGCTTCCAGCAGCGTGGGCCAGGCTTTGGCGAAGCTCACCGGAAGCGTGACGTTGGTGACGGTGACGGCGATGTCCTGCAGCAGTTCTTCGGAGATCGCCTGCGATTGCGCCGGATCGGCCCATTGCTTGGCTACCGCCGCCGGCACGAGCACGGCCGGATTGACGTCGATGCCTTCGTAGGGCGTGAAACCGGAGATGACGATGTTGATCTGCTGCATGGTTTCCAGTGTACGTGGTGAATGTGTTGAACGTTAAGTCTGCCGACACGTCGACGGACTTAACGTTCGATGAAAATCAACGGCTGTGCATCTGGGAGAACGCTTCGGCGAACACGGCGTGCATGCGTGCCTTGGCTTCCTCCTTGGCGTGTTCGGGGTCGAGGCTACGGGCGATGCCTTCGGCGATCGGCATGTCGGATGGCGTGGTGATTTTGAGGTTCGTTTCGGAACCGTCCACGATGGCGACCGGCTCGTCGGGCAGGTAGTCCACCACCACGCGCGTGTCGTCGGTCGGGTGGAAGTCGGGGTCGGCGGCGGCCAGTTCGTAGGCTTTGACGATGGTACCGAAACGGAACGCCTGCGGGGTCTGCGCGCGGAAGGTATTCGGACGTTCCGGCACGGATTTGACCACCTTGCGGTCGCCCAGATCCTCTGTGAGCAGAATCGTGTCGGTGGAGGCGTAGGCCACGGTGGCGGCATTGAACTGGTCCAGGCTGTCGATGCAGCCGTCGATGGACCGCTCCTCGACGAACGGACGCACGCCGTCATGGATGAGGATTTTCGCGCCGGAGGGAATGCCGGCCTGTTCGAGCAGGTCCAGGGCGGCGAGCGTGCTGTCCACGCGTTCGGCGCCGCCGGGAACGATGGCCCGCACTTTGGCGTAGCCGGCTTCGTCGATAAGCTCGTTCACCGTCTCTTCGACACGTTCGTTGACCACCACGATGATGTCGCTGATGCGGTCGTTGTTTTCGAATGCCTCGATGCTCCAGCAGACGATTGGCTTGCCACCCACCGACACCAGCTGCTTGGGGTTGTTCTCGTCGAATCGGGTGCCGAATCCCGCTGCCAGCACCACGGCCACGACCGGCATCTTCTGTTCCTGCATCTGCTCTCCCTTACTCATATGCTCCACCGTAAAGCCGCGGCCGCATGCCATCCCGTTCCGCGGCGGGTTCTGCACGCAATCCGCAACAGTGGCCACGCGAATCACTCGAATCGCACGAATCACGTGGCTTGTATGGCTCGTATGGTGATTATTCGCGTACGATCAGCGCCAGCATGCGTCCTTCATGCTGTTTTTTGGCGAGCGACGCGCGGCGATGCGAGAACCACAACGGGTTTTCGAGCGTGCACAGGCTGCGGCGGATCTTGTTGAACCGTTCGGAAAGCTTCGGATCGCCTTCGCCATCGGCGGCGCAGATGCCGGCCAGTTCCTCGTCTTCGGACAGGTACTGCGTGGCCGCGTTGACGCGTGGACGGGATGAGACGATGTTGTCGGCCGGCACGCCCGCTTTGGCAAGCTCCTGCAGGGCGGCCGCGGCGATGTCGATGCCCGGCTGGCCAAATCGGCTCAACGTGAAGGTTCCCGGGAACTGCGCATCGAATTCGTCGGCGATGTCGCCACCGACCTCGTAGCAGTCGCCGCAGATGCAGGGGCCGAGCGTGGCGACGATACGTTCCGGCTGGGCGCCCTTGGACACCATCTTCTCGATGGTCGCGCCGATCACGCCTTTCTGCAGACCGCGACGGCCGCAGTGCGCTGCGCCGATCACGCCGGCTTCGGGATCGGCCATGAGCACCGGCAAGCAGTCGGCGGCGAACATGCCGAGCGCCACGTTCTTCCGGGACGTCACTTGGCCGTCGGCTTCGATGACGGTCGGCTCACCGTCATTCCCCGTCGCGTTGTTTTCGCCGTCCGTCTCGTCTTCCGGCTTCTTCGTGCCGGACACGTCGAATCCGAACGGCTGGTTGATGACGAATGATTCGTCCACGTCCACCGCATCGCCGGAATGCACCTGGCTGATAAGGCTGATTTTCGCGCCGAGCACGTCGGCGAGCGCCTTGCGGTTGGCGAGCACGTGTTCCGGTTTGTCGCCGGATTTGCCGCCGAGGTTGAAGTGCGCGAAATCGCCTTCGCTGGTGCCGCCGAGTCGCGTGGTGTAGACGACTTTGATGCCGGGGGCCAGCATGATCGGAATGGTCACGGGAATCGGGTTGCCGTTTTTGTCAGTGGGGTCGATGGCGTTGGAATCGAGGATCGCGTCATCGTATTGTGTGCTGCTCATGTCTTGTTTTTCCTTGGTTTTGCGATTGGAAGGCCTGCTTGCGATTGCCGTCTTCTATTCGGCTTTCAGCGTCGGCTTTTTCGTGCGCGAACGGATGGCCGCGTTGACGGGCACCTCCTGCGGGCACGGCATGGAGAAGACGTGCGCCGGGTTGTTGATGGCTTCGACCCAGTGGCCGTCGGCGTCACGGAAACCGCCGGCAGGCACGGTGTAGGCGAAGGGGGCCGCGCCGGGCAGCACGAATTCGACTTCCTGGCCGGCTTCGATCTTGTTGCGGCTCATGATGGTCACGCGTCCTCCGTCTTCCGGACTCCATGACAGCACTTCGCCGACGACGAGCCATGCGCGGAAGTATGCGGAACGGTCGGTGCTTTGCCGCACTTTGTGTTCCGGATAGTAGAAGCCGGTGGAGTAGTCGCGGTGCGCCACTTTGTCGGGCTCGTCGAGCAGCCAATCCGGCAGGGTGACATGCGGTGCCGGCCGTACACCGGCGTGATGCCAGCCTTCCGGCAGTATTTCGGCGGCGGTGTTCGACTTGCGTCGGGTGCTGCGTGCGTGGTAGCTCAGATTGTCCGGCTCGCCAATCGCGATATTGCCGGACGAAACGTTGCCAGCCGAAACGTTGCCGGACGGCACGCCCCCAACGGGAACGGCGTCGATGTCGGGCTTGCCGGCGAACGCGCCATCGGCGTTGGACATGATCGCATCCTCGGTGTCCGGCTTGCCGTATTCCGGGTCACCGGGACGGATCACGCGGTCGCGGAACGGCTTCAGCACATTGCCGTCGGCATCTTCGAAGCCGCGCTGGACCATGTATTCGTTGACGGCCGTCTTGTAGGCGTTCGTCATGGCGGCGATGTAGTAGGCGCTCTTGGAACGGCCTTCGATCTTGAGGCTCGTCGCGCCCGAATCGAGCAGATCGTCGATGTGGGCGAGCATGTTCATGTCCTGCGAATTGAACAGGTACGCGCCTTCCGCGGTCTGTTCGATCGGGAAGTACTGGCCGGGGCGTTTCTCTTCGACGATCGAATACTTCCAGCGGCACGGCTGCGCGCATTCGCCGTGGTTGCCGTCGCGGCCGGTCAGATAGTTGGAGAACAGGCAGCGTCCGGAGAAGGCCATGCACATCGCGCCATGCACGAAGCATTCGATGTCGAGGTCGTCGGGAATGCGGGCGCGGATGTCGCGCACGGCCTGCAGGTCCATTTCGCGGGCCAGCACCACGCGGCGCGCGCCCAGTTCGTAGAACGCGTTGGCGGCCTGGTAGTTGGTGACGCCGGCCTGCGTGCTCACATGCAGTTCGAGGTTCGGAGCCACCTGCTTGGCCATGAGCATCACGCCGATGTCGGAGACGATCAGCGCGTCCACGCCGGTGTCCTTCAGCTTGCCGAGGTATTCGCGCATGGCTTCCACCTCGTTGTTGCGCGGCAGCACGTTGAAGGTGACGTACACGCGGGCCCCACGCTCGTGGGCGTAGCGTGCGCCTTCCTCGAAATCCTCGAGGCTCAGGTTTTTCGGCGCGCTGCGCATGCCGAACGCCTTGCCGCCGCAGTAGACGGCGTCCGCACCGTAATCGACCGCGGTTTTCAGTCCCCTCAAATTGCCTGCGGGGGCCAACACTTCTGGCTTGTTTCTTCTTTGCACGGATGTTCCTCTTACTCGTAAAAGACCATCAGATATTGTCGTAGATTCACGGGACAGGCAAAGCCCGTCCAGCCGTTACGCAAGCTCGGGCTACGCCAGGCGCTACGCCAGCTCGCGTGCGACGGCGGCGAGTACGTCCACTGCGTCGGCGAACTCTTCCGGCGTGGTGTAGGAGTAGCTCAGGCGCAGGGAGTTGTCGGCTGCGAAATCGTAGATGTCGCCGGGGTTGAGCAGCACGCCACGTTCGGCGGCCAGCTGGAACAGGCGGTTCATGCGTATCGGCCGGTCGAAGGTCATCCAAATGTAGAAGCCGCCGGACGGCACGTTCCAGTGGGCGAGCCCGTCCATTTTCTCCTGCAGCGTAACGAGCGCGCGGTCGCGGCGGTGCCGCAGCTCCCGTTTCAGGCCGGCCACGTATTCGTCGTACATGCCGTTCGTGAGGAATCGCGCGAACGTCCACTGGCTCAGCACGCTCGCACCGTAGTCCATCTGCATTTTCACGTCGGCGAGCCGCTGCACGATCGGTTCGGCGGCGACCAGCCATCCGATGCGCAAGCCGGGAGCCAGCGACTTGGACGCGCTGCCGAGCGTGATGACCATGCCGGTCTCATCGAGGGCCTTCAGCGACGGCAGCGGGGCATCATCCTCGAAATACAGGTCGCGGTAGGCGCCGTCCTCGATGATCGGCAGTCGGCTGTCCACGGAAAGCTCGACCAGTTCATGCCGGCGTTTGTCGCTCATGGTGACGCCTGTCGGATTGTGATTGGTCGGAATCGTGTACAGGATCGCATTGCCTTTGCGGTTGCGCGCGTTGAGCGGCGCCGGACGGCCGGCGTCAAACTCCCCTTCCACCAGCAGGCCGCGCAATGCCTGCACGTTGAGGCCGTCGTCGTCCATCGGCACGCCTTCCAGATGCATGCCGGCCGACTGGAACACCTGCAGCGACTTGATGTAGCTCGGCGATTCCGCGTATACGGTGGTGCCGGCCGGCAGCAGGCTCACCGAAATCATCTGCAGCGCCTGCAACGCGCCGGATGTGACCAGCACCTGGCTTGCCGTGCAGTCGACGCCGGTGGCGCGCATGTGCGCCGCAATGGCCTCGCGCAGTTCGGGCAGGCCTTCGGGCGGCGGGTAGCCGAGCGTTTCGATCTCGTCCGCCGCCTCGCCGAGCACCTGCCGCCACATGGCTTTCGGAAAGAGCCGCGGGTCGAGCTCGCCGGTGCCAATGCGCGTCATGTTCGGCGTGAACTCGTACCGGTTGATGGCTTGGATGGTGTCGTTGTTGGCTTTGAAGAAGCCGGAATCCACGTAATCGGCCCAGTCGGGCGCGCCCGGCAGCATCAGCGACCACGTGTTGCTGACGATTCGCGTGCCCGCTCCATGCTGCCCTTCGACGATGCCATAATCGGACAGCTCGTTGATGGCCGCGATGACGGTGGACCGGTTCACGCCGAACCATTCGGCGAGCGCGCGTTGCGACGGCAGACGCGAGCCAATCGGCCAATTGCCGCTGTGCACCTGTTCGCACATGTACCCGACGATTTGTTCGGTGACGGGTTCGCCGGTGGTACGGTCCGGTTTCCAATCGATGTTCAGCGGCGCGATGCGTGCCATGACGCTCCTTCACATTGGTGGTGTCGGTATGGTTCGGCGTTTTCCGCGGTCGGCGCATCTGGTTTCTGACAGTGGACCGTCCTGCGATTGGCTGAGCCAAACCTCAGCTTTTGGCTGGTTGCCTATTGTAGCAACACCTATACAATATGACACTGGTTACGTTGTTTTTCGCAGAATAGAGGTTTTTCCTGCGATTACAAAATGAGTAATTTGGTTGGTTTTGGCTGGGTTGATTACAACCAACCAAATATGTTTGGATGGATAAGAGGCGAGTATGGGATTCTTTTTCCAAGGGCTGACGTTGGGATTGGCGTATGTCGCGCCGATCGGTATGCAGAATCTGTTCGTCATCGATTCGGCGCTGACCAAGCCGCGCCGCCGCGCGCTGCTGACCGCGCTGATCGTGCTGTTTTTCGACGTGTCGTTGTCGCTGTCCTGCTTTTTCGGCATCGGCAGGCTGATGCAGGATTACGCATGGCTGAAGCTGGCCATTCTGGCGATCGGCGGCTTGGTGGTCATCCGTATCGGCGCGGGTCTGCTGTTTCCCGGCAAGGGTGGCGATGATGGCGCCGCGCAAACGCCGCAGTCGCAGACCTCGCAATCGCAGGGCCCTGCGCAACGCGTCACTTCGAAATTCGGCGGCGACAGCGAGCTGCTGCACACCATCGTCACCGCCGGTGTGGTGACGTGGTGCAATCCGCAGGCCATCATCGACGGCACGCTGATGCTCGGCGCGTTCAGCGCGACGCTTACCGTCGGTCAGTCCACGCCGTTCATCACCGGCGTGGAAACCGCGTCGGCACTGTGGTTCTTCGGCATCACCCTGCTGGTGTCGCTGTTCAGCCACAGGTTCAGCCCGCGAATCGTCACCGCGATGAACCGCGTGTGTGGCGCGGTGGTGGTGCTGTACGGCGTCAAACTGCTGATTGATTTCGCGATGGCCGTGCTGTAATCCCGCGATGGCCGTCCGGTTCCGCAAAAACGTATGCCCGTCCGTGTTTTGCTACCCGAGCTGAGTGGTTGGGTTAACAAAATGCGGACGGGCAGTGCTTTTTCAGCCGAGGAAGGCGAGCTCCTCGTCAGTGAGTTCGAGCTCGTCGGCCTTCAGGGAGTCGAGGATGGTTTCGGGACGGTGTGCGCCCGGAATCACGAACATGTGGTCGCCCTTGGCCAGCTCCCAAGCCAGCACCACGCGCTGGTAGCTCACGCCATGCTTGGCGGCCACTTCGCGGAACGGGTCGAACAGATGCTCGTCGTACGGGTGGCGGTAGCCGCCGAGCGGACTCCAGCACACGAAGGCGAGACCTCCCTTCGCGCAGTATTCCAACGTGTCCTGGGTTTCCAGATGGATCGGCGAATACTGGTTCTGCACGGCAACGAGCTTGTCGCCGAGAATCTCCTGTGCGATTTTGAGCTGTTCGATGCTCACGTTGGACACACCCGCCCACTGGGCAACGCCCTGGTCGAGCAGCGCCTTGATACCTTCGCAGGACTCGTTGTACGGCACTTCCGGATCGTGGCGATGCAGGTAGAGCAGGTCGATCGAGTCGACGCCGAGCGCCTGCGCGGACTGCTTGCCGTATTCGATGAGGTGTTCCGGCTTGCCGTCGCGCGGCCAGATCGGCTTGTCGCCATCCCACGCGCGGCGCAGACCGACCTTGGTGGCCACGGTGACTTCCTCACGCGGCCCCTTCCATGTGTCCAGCGCTTCGCGGACCAGCTTTTCGCCGGTCTGCTCCTCTTCGCCCGGCGTGTAGTAGGCCCATGCGGTGTCGATGTGGCGGCAGCCGGCGTCAAGCGAGGCGTGCAGGGTTTCGATGCCGACGTCGTGGCCGCGGTTGTTTTCGATGGTCAGCGGCATTTCGCCGTGGCCGATGGCGGTGGTGTGGAACGGTCCGAGATTACGGAACAACGTCATGTCTTCTCCTTCGAAAGTGGTGTCTTCCGGCAGGCGCGAGCCGGTTGGAGCCGGGTCGGAACCAAGTCGGACGGCATCTCGTTCAGGTTCTGCCAATGGAAAAGCCTGGGCGAAAGGTAGGCTTTTCAAGCCGGACCGGGCGTGGGCAAACACAATGCCGACAATCGCAATGTCATAGGGCGTCACGTTGTCCGACGGCGGGCGGCATGTCGTGGATCAGCGGCCACCGCCGCCTCCACCGCCGCCGCCTCCGCCACCGCCGCCGAAGCCGCCACCGGAGAAGGATCCGCCGGAGCCAGAGGATGAGGAAGGCGCGGCCGCGGAAATCGTGGAACTCACCGAAGCGAATCCAGAGCTGATCTGCGAACCGATGTCACCGATGCCGCCCATGAATTGCGTACCGCCATACATACCACCCGGCATCATGCCATTCGTATTGATCGGACCGTTCCACGCCTGGGAACGATAGGTCCAATAGCCCAAGGAGTCATAACCGTAGGTGTCAAGCCATTGCGGGTCGTTGACTTCGGGGTAGGCGCGGGCGAATTCCCTCGCTACCTTCTCGGAGATGCCGAACGCCGCCGCGTAGACCATGTACCAGTTCCATAGCGTCAAATCAAGGGCTCCGCGATTGGAGAAATTGGAGAAATCTTCCATATAGCGTTTGAGTCCCAAGCATTCGCCGGCATACTGCTGGCCGCGTTCGGTGATGCCTTCCGATCGGCCCGCGGCCATGCAGAAGACGCCGATACAGATGAACGGCACGCCCAAGCACAGCGCCATCGCGATATTGCTCGCACCGTTGGCGAATATACCAATAGCGCCGATGACCATCAGACATAGGCTCGGCACCAACCACCGTCCGTTCACGCTCTTCACCGCGCCAAGCGCTCCGAATTCGAGGTCACAGGCGCTCTTGAACCGATTCAGGGACTGGTAGCCCTCCTCCCAGTCGGAGCAGGCCGTGTCCATCTGGTTGAAGTCGAACACCGGCGAGCCGACGCGCATGGAGATGCCGATCAGCAGTTCCAGACAGGCTTCCTCGGACTGGCTCAGACCGAGGGTGTTGCGATGGGAAAGCGCGGCCGGCATGATCACCAGAGTGCTGGTGGAAGCCGTGGCCTTGGCTCGATTGGGATCGGAAGCAATCATGCGGGCGAGGTCGGAGGCGTTGGCTTGGCTCAGATCGATGCCTTGGTACAGGCTGGATGGCCCCGGGTAGACGGCAAGCGCCTTCTTGACCACCAACGCCAGTATCGTCGCCGTCATGGCACGCGATGATCGGTCACCTACGGATTCGTCCACCACGTCGATCAGATACGCGCTGGCCGCAGGGCTGACCTGCGGCGGATCGCGCCAATATTCGATGCCGCCTTGGTAACGGGCCTCGCGGTTCGCCGACAGCACGCCACGAATCGCCAGCACGCAGCATAGCACTCCGATTATCAGACAAATCAACCAGCCTGCGACGGTGAGCTGCGCCTTCAACCGTTGTCGGTCACGCCACTGCCGTTCCTTGGCGGCCTCCGTGGATTTCAGTTCGTCGAGATAATCGCCGGACTGCGTACGTTCGACGCCGGCAGCGCCTGTGTTGTCGAAGGCCGCGACGAGGTCGACATATTGGTTGGTGCGCAGGTCGCTGATGGTGAAATGCAATGTGCCGTCCGCATCGCGCGATGTCTGGGAGGTGGCTTCGGTATGCAACCACGCCCACGAATTGTTGGAGGCGATGCCTTTGGGGAAACGCACGGTGC
>OIAY01000430.1_pt1 | contig 13710 bp, 16 predicted proteins | sample 1580831 | NCBI WGS metagenome assembly OIAY01 (sample SAMEA3882522, study PRJEB24775) | human gut metagenome | biome: human-associated habitat; feature: intestine environment; material: feces | place: Netherlands | collected 2009/2010 | reverse complement strand
CTCAATAAATGCCTGATTCTCCTCCTGAGTCCAAAACATAATTTCCTTCGACTCTTCTTTCCCCATAGAACCAGCTTTTCGAGCCACATTATCCTTCAAATCATACATATTAACTGCATGATTTAAGATGGCACTCAACTGATTGTGTATGGTTTTTAAATAAGTCGGAGAATACGCTTCTCCGTTGTCCTTCTTGAGCTTCATAATCTCATTCTGCCATTGAATCACATCCGCCGGACGAATCTCATTCAACTTTCTGTGTCCAAAGTATGGCAAAATCTTTGTTTCAATAATGTGCTTTTTCGTCAGGTAAGAATTGTATTTAATTCTTGGCTGAATATCTGACAGATACAGTTCCACAAAATCTGCAAATTTCATATTGATATTCAATTCATCCTTTAACTTAAAAGCTCTTTCCCATTCAAGGGCATCGCTTTTCTTAGCGAAGCCCCTCTTGGTCTTTTGCCTTCGTGTACCAGTCCAGTCCTTGTAATAAGTCCTGACCTCCCACATTCCGGTCTTTTGGTTCTTAATAACCGCCATCAAACCACCTCTTTCTTATCTGTTGTTCCATAGATTCGTTCATCAAAATACTGTCTGCTGACTCGTCCCTTGATTGTCAAAAATCCATCTGCTGCTCGCTCTGCGTTTAATTCGCGTATGAGCTTATATGCATATGATGTCGAGACTCCAAGCTCTTCCACCACATCCTGCACATTGATAAATCTTTTGTTCTCCATACACTGCTACCTCCTCTCTCGTCATTTATTATTCAGTTCGTTTTCGAACTGTTGTGTTGTGTATTATATTAACAGTTCATTTTTGTACTGTCAATATCATTTATCAAAAAACATTTCATTTTTGCACTGTTAGTGTTATACTGTATATAGTTTGAATGCTGAACAGGCAATCTCCTTCTTCTAACGTGTGAAATATGGAACAAAGCTATTGGAGATGCCTGTGTCAGAAGGGGAATTCTATCCCCTTCTGACCACCACGAAGTGGCAGCATTCATGAACAAGTAGCAACGCGGATTGCGAATATCCGCTTTATAAAGAAGGAGCTTTTGTAATGGGCGATAAATTTACCAGCCGAGTAGGCGTTTTAATCAGAAACTTCCGAATCGCAGCCGAACTTACCCAAAAGGAATTGGCTGAGCGATGCGGACTTAATGAGTCTACAATCCGAAACTACGAATTAGGAAATCGTTATCCCGACGAAGCAACTTTGCTTAATATTGCGAATCATCTTAATGTCAGCTTCTTTGCACTTTCAGATCCGGATGTAGCAAATATCTTCAGTGCACTCCATGTGTTATTTGATATGGAATGGGCATATGGATTGCGACCTACCATAAAGGATGGCAAAGTAGTATTAAAGTTTGAAGAACGGCTTCCAAGTGCCGGGTCTCGTCCGCAGGAGGATTTAGATTCATTCAAAAAAATGGTTGAGTACTGGGCAAGATTAAGAGACAAACTCGATGACGGAGAAATCACCGAAAGTGATTACTACAAGAAAGAAATCCGCTTCCCTGCAAATCCGATAGATAGTGATACATCTTACTCGGTATCTCTTGATTTAGCAGATGACGACCAGATGATGGTTCAGGAGATGATTGAAAATGAAGAAGTTGCAGAAGCATTGAAAGATTTGTTTCCGGATTTCTCATATGTAAAGAGGAAGCGGAAACCGAAGAAAGATTAAAATATGAGGAGATATTTATGGCAACAAATGATACAATATTAATTGACGGAATTCTTGATGACATAATTTCATCAAACGGTATGGATGATACCAATGAAAATCGTGGAAAAGCCTTTGAAGATTTTGCGATATCTGAACTACTAAAAAACTATGATTTAACTCGTGACCAAATCATTGATGGCTTAGTCGACGGTAGCGACGATGGTGGAATTGATGGGCTTTACTTTTTTGTAAATGGTAACTATGTCGCAGACAAGTCAGCTATTCTTCCACGAACAAACGCGCATTTGGAAATATATGTCTTAACCTGTAAACATCACGACACCTACGAATTAAACCCACTAGAAAGCCTTGATTCGTCTCTTTCAGAATTATTTGATATGACAATCAAGGCAGAGTCGCTAAAAAGTAAATACAAGAGTGATATATTAGCTAAGAGGGAGTTGTTAATACACTTATACAGAAAACTTTCGCCTGCACTTACAAAAACCAACATATATATCAGATATATTTCTAGAGGTGTTTCTGAAACTGTTGCGTATAATATCAAATGTAAGGGAAGAAAAATTGAGGCTACATGTAATAAACTTTTTTCTATAACAACATCAGAAATGAAATTCATTGGTTCTAAAGAATTACTTATATTATATCGCACAAAAAGAAACGGCACTGTGGAATTAAAAATAAAAAAAGGATTCCAATGCGGTAAAGATTTTGTTGTTTTAGTTGGACTAACAGACTACTTCAATTTCATAACAGACTCTGAACAAAAGTTAAAACGCTACTTTTTTGAGGAAAATGTTCGTGATTACCTTGGAAACAACAGAACCAATACGGATATTATGAATTCTTTAGAATCTTCAGAAAAGATTGATTTTTGGAATCTTAACAACGGAATAACCATTCTTACTTCAAGCGCCACTCTATATGACGACATTATTGAAACAGACAATATACAAATAGTAAATGGATTACAAACCACAAATACCATTTTCAACTATTTTTCAAATGGAGGAACAGATACTACCAACCGTTCAGTTTTAGTTAAAATAGTTGTATCTACAGATCCTTTAGTACGAAAAAATATTATACAAGCAACCAATAACCAATCTGTAATTCCACTATATTCATTACATGCAACTGATAAAATACAAAAAGATATAGAAGAAATATTATACAAACATGATATATATTATGAACGCAAAGATAAATATTATCAAAATCTTGGAATTCCTACTTGTGACATTGTAACCCCTTTATATCTTGCCGGAGGGTATACAAGTTTAATTTTAAAATTACCACACAGAGCAGTATTATTGAAATCAAAGTTTATGAATAATCCCATCCAATACAACAAAGTGTTCAACGAACAAATTCCTTTATCTGTATGGATTAACATTGCAATAATATTAAAAAAAGTTGATAGCATTACACCTAACTATAAAGGAACGATTAAAGCAAGCCAAGATAAATATTTGAGATCCGTAAGACCCATTGTGTCTCTTGTAGTCACCGCTAAAGTAATTGGTAAACTGAGTTTTGGTACAAACGATATTATAAGATTAAATCCTCAACTTATAACTAAAGAACTTATCGAAGATGTAACGCATAACACTATAAAATTCTTCAATGACAATCATCTTAAGTCAATTAGGAATTTGTCAAGTAGACAGCAAACAAATTTGATTCTCAAAGAATTAGCAACCCATTATCAACTTCCTGATTTTATTTCTATTGAAAAAAGAAAAGATTTTATATATGACGATTATCAAATAGACGAAGAATTTATAGAAACTGTAAAAGAAATGTTACCTGCTCAACCATGGCAAGTAGGAATACATAAGACTATTGCTGCTCAGCTTGGTTGTCCAAATGCGAAAGTATCACGAACCATCGAAACGCTCATAGATACTGGTATTTTCAAGAAACAAATAAACGGACAAATTATTGAGAGTTAATTTTCTTACTATGTATCTCGAATTTTTCCAAAATTATTGTCATTCTATTGTCACGCAACAAAAAACGAGCCAAGAAACGCCGTAAATTCAACGTTTCTTGGCTCTTGTGTATTATTCAAACTCAATCGTTCCCGGTGGCTTACTCGTCAAATCATACATTACCCGATTGACGCCCTTCACCTCATTAATAATTCTGCTCATAACTCTCTGGAGCACCTCAAACGGGATCTCTGCTGACTCAGCGGTCATGAAATCGACCGTATTAACAGCACGCAGTGCCACGGCATAGTCGTAGGTGCGCTCGTCGCCCATGACACCGACGGAACGCATGTTGGTCAGTGCTGCAAAGTACTGGTTCGGCATCCAGGATGGTGCCTTTCCGTTTGCTTTGGTGTATTCCTCCACTGCCTTGTCCACTTCCTCGCGGTAGATGGCATCGGCATCCTGCACGATCTTGACTTTCTCGGCATTTACTTCTCCGATGATACGGATACCGAGTCCCGGTCCCGGGAATGGCTGACGGAAAACAAGTTTTTCCGGGATGCCAAGTTCAAGTCCGGCTTTTCTTACCTCATCCTTGAAAAGGTTGCGAAGCGGCTCAATGATTTCTTTGAAATCAACGAAGTCCGGCAGACCGCCTACGTTGTGGTGGGATTTGATGACGGCTGACTCTCCGCCAAGTCCGCTCTCAACGACATCCGGGTAAATGGTTCCCTGTGCAAGGAAATCAACGGCACCGATCTTCTTTGCCTCTTCCTCAAAGACACGGATGAACTCCTCACCAATGATCTTACGTTTATGCTCCGGCTCTGTCACACCGGCTAATTTTCCATAATAACGGTCCTGTGCGTTGACACGGATAAAGTTCAGATCAAACTGTCCGTTTGGTCCGAATACTTCTTCGACCTCGTCGCCCTCATTTTTGCGGAGAAGACCATGGTCTACGAACACACAGGTAAGCTGTTTTCCGATTGCACGGGATAACAGACCTGCTGCAACGGAAGAATCCACACCGCCGGATAAGGCAAGCAGTACTTTTCCGTTACCGACTTTTTCACGGATCTCTTTTACCGTATTCTCAACAAAAGAATCCATTCTCCAGGTTCCCTCACAACCGCAGATGCCGCGTACAAAGTTGTGAAGCATCTTTGTGCCTTCCTGTGTGTGAAGCACTTCCGGGTGGAACTGGATTGCAAATAATCCTTTCTCCTGGTTCTCTGCTGCGGCAACCGGACAATCCGCCGTATGTGCAACGATGTTAAATCCCGGTGCAGCCTTTGAAATATAATCGAAATGACTCATCCAGCAGATCGTATTTTCTGATACGCCGGTAAATAACGGTGATGACGTATCGACCATAACCTCGGTCTTACCATATTCACGGACAGGTGCCTTTTCCACCTTTCCTCCAAGTACGTGCATCATCAACTGCGCACCATAGCAGAGTCCTAAAACCGGCACGCCGAGTTCAAATAATTCTTTTGAACAGGTCGGTGAATCAGCTTCATAGCAGCTGTTCGGACCGCCGGTAAGAATGATTCCCTTTGGATTCATTGCCTTGATCTGCGCGATATCCGTCTTGTAGGAATATATTTCACAGTAAACATTGCATTCTCTGACACGTCTCGCAACCAGCTGGTTGTACTGACCGCCAAAATCAATGACAATTACTTTCTCATGATCCATTGATCTTCTTCCTCCTGATGTTTTCGTTGCCTGCAATCTGTTCATGACGATGCCTTTTTCAAAAGCATATCCTTCCCTGATACAAGCTTTAATGATACTTATTATAAGATACGTTTTAGGAGTTTACAAGGCGTTTTTCCCTACATTACGGTATTTTGTCATTTTTATTAAAAAAATACATGCTTGTGGCTCAAATATCACTTAATTGTAAAAGACACTTACCTGAGAATTTCTGTTTAAAAACCAATCTGATATATTTTAAAATCTATGAATTATAAAACAAAAATACATATCCCTTTCCATCTCCGGTCATACTATCCACATGAAAAGACATTCCAATCTCCCGGATTTTTCAAAACTCTGCGCACCGGAGCAGAACTCTATACAGGATGCAGTTTCCCTGCTGATCCACTTCTTCTTTCTTGGAAGCTTTTGGGGATTTCTCTGGGAAACCCTTATCTTCATTGCAAAAGATAATACTTTTCGCAACCGCGGATTTTTTTATGGTCCCTGGCTCCCCGTTTATGGCATCGGAGCGGTAGTATTTTACTGTCTGTTTCATTCTTCCAGAGAAACTATATCCATCAGGTCTCTCCACAAATCAAACCGACTTTTTCTTTTTAAAACAAAATACCACCCGCTCACAATATTCATAAAAACTGCCCTTCTCGGAACAGCTTTAGAACTTGTGATCGGATGGTTCCTTGATATCTTTTTCGATTTACGATACTGGGATTACAGCAGTTATCCTTTTAATTTTCACGGATATATCTGCCTTCTGTCAGCAGTCGGATTTGGTGTTGCCGGCATGCTCTGGATCTGCGTGTTTTCTGAAATTTTCCGAAAACTCTGGTTTTCCCTGCCGCCAGGCTTCAGACGTGGCTTCAACAGTGTGCTGATACTCTTATTTCTCGCGGACTGCGCTGCTGCGCTGATTTTTCCCAATACCGGACATGGAATAACTTTTTAATTTCTGACACTTCCACCCTCTAAAAATTCGCTTTCCTCTTTCATGACCTGTTCTTCTTTTTCTTTAAAGATCATTCCGAAAATAGTTCTCACAAGCGGACCTGCAAAAAAGATCTGCCAGAAAAATGCCATTGGGAAATTCAGTGCTGTTGTCTGAAGCCACACTGCGATCACTTCTTTTCCTGCATGTTTAAATAAAAGTGTTGCTGCCAGGCTCATTGTCGGACACATCAGACAGACTGTGATTGATGAAATGGCAAGGATCAGCATGATCGGTTTGTCCACGCCCGGTGTCACGATACGAAATGCAAGTTTTTTGGACAGTGATCCATAGAGGAAAAAGTCAAGAATAAACGCAAGCGGTCCCATAATGATCAGTTCATGAAATGCATTTAAAAATACAACGTTGCTCATTCCTCCCATGTTCAGTGCAATGTTGTAGCAGATCATTGCGTACACCATGACGAACACCATTAAAATAGTAAATACGACTTCCTGTAACTTTGTTTTTGGCATATTTTTCTCTCCTCATTCTTTTGATAAAATAATTTTTTTTGCCGACAAAAAAGCAGAGAAAGCAATCTTTGCGATCGCTTTCTCTGCTGCACGTCGTGTGATTATTATAGCGTATTCCACGAACTCACATAATAGTTTTAATTTCACAAACTTTTTATGTAATTCATGGAACTCATTGTGCAATTTTGTAAATTGTATTTTTCCATCTCCTGAAATACATTTTTCCGTTTTATGAAACACGTTTTTGTTTTAATAAACTTTTGTTTTATGAAACACGCCCATTTGTTTTAATAAACACGCTTTTACGTTTTATGCATGCTGATGCAGATATTTCTCCCTTGTTGCAAGTCCACCACGGATATGGCGCTCGGATTTATTGACATCTAACACTTTGCGTGCCTCCGCTGCAAGCGATGGATTGACCTGGACAAGGCGTTCTGTAACATCTTTATGTACCGTACTCTTGCTAATCCCAAAATGTTTCGCCGCCTGACGCACCGTCGTATTATTATCAATAATATATCTGGCTATTTCCATAGCTCTTTCCTCAATATAGGTTTTCACAAAAACTCCCCTGCAATACTTGTTTTTACATTGTATGCAGGGGAGTTATATACTATTCTTTCAAACATTTATTGCAGCAGTTCCTGTTGTGCAGCCTGCTGCTGTTGATGATATGCATTTTTCTGTTCATACATCCGCCAGTCAGCTTCCATGATCTTCTCATTAAATTCTTTTCCGTGCTCTGCCCAGGTAACTCCCACTGAAATGCTAATATTGTTGTTCATCATTTCACAAACAGATCTTACATTATCATAAAATTGCGTTTCTGTCGTATCCGGATCAAATACTGCAATGCCAACCTGAAACTGATCCATACTCTGATATTTTTCTATTTCCTCATTGTATCTGTTACGATTATCTTTCATATTTACATCCGACATGTCGATTTCAGTCTTAGCAACTCCGGTGTATTCGATCCAGAATTTTTTTCTTTTTCTCCCACATGTGCCAATCCGGTACCTTTTGCTTTCGCGGACTTTTCCACATTGTGATAATAACATTCTAGTGTTGCAAGTTCACAGATCGACCGGATCTGTGACAGGGCAGGTTTATTGACAACAATATTTTCCTCTTCCTTTGCCAGCACAAGCATATCCTTCTCTTCTGCTGCACGCTCTGTCAGATCCGCTCTGCACATTTCATACGCTTCCTGCGATATCGTTTCTGTTTCATATTTTTATTTTCAAAAATATAATCCATAGAACCAAAACCTACCGCCATGTTCTGTATCTCACTCTCCGGAAGTGTGAGGGTGATTGTTTTTGTTTCCTCCTCAAAGGTTCAATTACACATTCCATTCTACAATAAGGTCTCTTCACCCCCTGTTTTTTAACAAAAGAATATTTTTTCACCCTACAGTTTCTTTATCTTAATATTTTTTCCAGCACCCTTTGACTTAAAAATAGCTTTATAATCAGAAACTTTTTTTGCCGGTACTTTAAAGGTTGCATTTTTCTTAATGTTCTTGAATGCATCCTTTCCAACACCTGATTTTTTCAGTTTTGTTGTCTTTAATGTGATATTTGCAAGTTTTTTATCACCGGAAAACGCTTCCTTTCCAATCTTGTTTAATCCGGTAGAAGATGCCGTAAATGTGGTAAGTTTTGTACATTTATAAAATGATTTATTTCCGATTGCCTTTACATTAGAACCAACCGTAACTTTCGTAAGTTTACTGCATCCAGAAAATGCGCTGTCTGCAATTGCAGTTACCTTAAATGTATATCCGTTGATTTTAACCGTTGCAGGAATAGATGCCTTTGTAATGTTTTTCTTTGCATATTTATTTACAGTTACTGTATTTTTTCCGGTTACTTTATACTTGATCTGTCCAACTGTTTTCACAGTTCCAACTGCCGGTTTTTTCTTTTTGTCTGTAGTTCCGGTATTTTCCGTATCAGCTTTTACCAGCGCCAAAATCGCTGTTTCCAGATCACTTGCTACCTGATCTACTACAGTCTGTTCTGCTGTTGCATCTGTAAGTTTCTTTGCAGCATCGAGCGCAGTCTGTAAATTTTTCCAGCTCTCTGCTGTGTAATCACTCTGCTTTAATGCCTCCGCTTTCTCGATTACAGCGTTAAGTTTTGTAACATCTGTTTTTGTTTCTTCCTTTGTCTCTGCCTTTACCAGTGCTTTGATTGCAGCATTCAGATGCTCTGTTGCCTCATCTACAGTAGACTGCGTGTGCGGAGCCGCAAGCTCATCTTTTGCCTCTTTCAATTCAACGCAAAGATCAGACCAGCTTGCTGCCGTATAATCACTCTCAGTTAAGTTCTCTGCACTTTTAATTGCAGCTTCAAGTGCCGTCGTATCCACCGTTTCCTCTTCATCCTTAACAATATTTGCATCGGTTACCTTAAATTTTACCGTGTAATCATTGTAACCAAGTGCATATACCGTGATTGTCCAGTATCCGGTTCCGTCTGTTCCCGCCGGCAGTTTACAACGCAGTGAATCTGTAAGACCAAGCTGGATTCCCTGTGCTTTGTGCATCCAGTTATCTGATGCAAACTTGGTTCCATAAGATTGAAGTGGATCGGTATAAGTACTGTCGGATCCATAATAAGTCCACTCTACTGCCTGCATATCAGCACCAAGTGCACCGTAGCCCTCCCCAGTCAGATCGACACGAAGGAATTCTCCGTAAGAACCGCTTGCCTCTTTTACCGTTGTTGTAATATTCTCTGCTGTTTTTAATGCAGCGTACTTGATTCCGGAATCCGTTCCATTGTTTACTCTCGCAGCAAACGAAAAACTTCCGTCCTCATTTTGGGTAACTGTTTTTAGACCATTGGTGTTTTCTGTTACTTCTGCAACCAGATCCGTATAGTTTTTCAGATTTCCCTCCGAAAATCCACCGGATAAAGTACTGCCATTTTCCACTACGGTATATGCTGCTTTAAAAGCTTCATAATCTTCAGTTTTTACTTTGACTGGAACATATTTAAGTCCTGTTACCACATAACTTTCAATCTCATTTTTATCATAGGAAAAAGTCTCTCCGTTCGTCAGCACACCGGTGGCTGCTCCTGTATAATATGCCACTTTGAGCTTTGTACCATCTTTTTTTGTAATTTCTGACGTACACTGATAACTTCCCCTGTGCAGTCCGTGATTGGTGGTTGCTCTCGATACGGTATCAAATGCACCCTTGTCAAGCTCAGCGCTGCATAAGCATACTGATACTCCTGCGTTTCTCCCGTTTCACTCTTCACCTCGGTTCCAGTGATCTGCTCTGCTTCCACTGCACTTTCTTCTGCGGCAAAAACCGTCATGGACGATGTCCCTGTTGCTGCCACCATGGAAAAAGCCAATACTCCGGTCAGAATCCGGGCAGATACATTTTTTCTTTTCATTTTTTAAATCCTCCTTCATTTAGCTTTATCTATCAAAAGTTAGTTTTTGCTAACTCTCAATCAAAAAATTCACACTATCAGATTCCGATCCACAGGTATAAGAAAAGCAGAAATACCGCCCTTATGGCAGTAAACCACAATTCATTCCCCTTCAATTTTCCAGAGACACCACAGTGGATATTTCCTTTCGGACAGATGCCGGTACATTTCTGACACATAAAACAGTCGCCTCTCGTCTCAATCGACCCCAGCTCCGGCAGTCCGATATCCGAGGGACATTTTTTCGTGCATGCTGCACAGCCAGAGATACAGTTCTCCCTTTCTCTTCTGAGCGCAAAATATGGCAGTACTGGAAGAAGTGAAAATATCGCTCCCATCGGGCACAAAATACGGCAGAAAAAACGCTCCTGCACGCACATGCCACACAGGATGAGAATGAGCAGGACGACTCCCGCAAAATATCCTTCCAATGCAAAATTTCCTGCATGAAGCATGGAAAAGACATCCCACGGACTGCTGCCTTTCAGTTTCACATAGGTACCTCCAAAACACAGAAAAAGAATCAGCAGTCGTACGGCATACTTGATCAGTGATAATGCTGCCGTAAGTTCCATGCCAAGCGTGACCGGTTTCTTTTTTAATTTTTTACAGACTCAGACATAAGCTGCACGCACCCAGTCCGACAGACTTCCAAATGCACAGGCAAATCCACAGAAAAAACGGCCGAACACTACGGTAGATGCACAGAGTATGATAAGCGACAGCACAAATGAAGTGATTTCAATCTGTGCACCCGTTCCCATCTGTCCGGCAATATATTTCACACCGGAAAATGCAGCCGTGAACGCTGACGGGAAAAATACAAAAAACAATAACTGTATTCCCGCACGGATCCATGCCGGAATCTGCTTTTTATGCTTCTTCCAGAAAACAGCTCCATTTGTCTTTCGTTCCTTTGATATACAATTTTTTTGAATTATTTCAGCTATATTTTTTAACTTCGTACTTTCCAAATTTTTCTTCACTCTTACTGTTCTGCCTGTTTCAGTGCCTCGCTGACAGCATCCCTGATCCCGGTAGAACTGAACGTTGCACCGCTTACGGTATCCACATCTGCGGACTGCGCCTCTATGATCTTTGGAATGATATCTTCCGCCATGGATAAATAGGCTTTATCCTCGCCGTCTGCGGAAATTATCTCAATTTCGCTGATTGTTCCATTTTCCACGGTCACAAGCACGGTGATCATTCCGCCAAAACCTTTTGCCCCGCCTTCCCATCTGCCGTCCGGATAAGTTCCTTTTATATCGACAGTTTTTTCTTTTTCCTGCTGCAGTTTTGTCACCTGCACCTCTAACTTTGTGATCTCTTCATCCTTGCTTCTGTACTTTAATACCTGATTGTAACCTGCCAGTATCAATATGACCGCAGCCAGACAAAATGACCGGATCAAAAAATCTTTCATCTGCTATTCTCCCTTAATTTTTTGCCTGCTCCAATGCCTTTTGACAGGCTTCAATGATTGCTTTTGAGGAACAGGTTGCAGACGATACCGTATCGATCCCTTCTGTACTGTTCTTTTGTAATATCTGACTGACAACACCTTTTGACGCGTTTTTTATATAGAATGAATTGCTCTTTCCTCCGTCTCCGGAAATATCTTTGATCTCCTTGATCTGATCGTTTTCGATCACAAGCGTGAGCGTCAGTTTATATTCATCAAAATCTTCATCCTCATCCGGAATGCAGACAACACTGACCTTATAATCACCATTTTTATAGATCAGCGTTGTCTCGCCACTATTCTCGGTATTTTCCGTATCATTTTTTTCAGTATCTCCGCCACTCTCAGTATTTTCACTGCTATTTTCCGTATCCTCGCTGTTATTTTCCGTATTTTCGCTGTTATTTTCCGTATTTTCGCTGTTCTTTTCCGTATCCTCACTGTCTTTTTCCGTGTCTTCGCTGTTCTTTGTATCGTCATCACAGCTCTGGCTGCCAGAGAACGTGTAGTTTCCATCTTTTGCCGCAGCTTTTACCACCACATCCACGGCATGCAGTACTGCCTTTGATGTACAGGTTGCACCGGAGACCGTATCCACCCCGTCAATTCCGTTTTTATTTACGATCTGTGTTACAACCCCCGGATGCTTACTACTGCCGGAAACCGCCTTTGTAATATAAGTATCATTCTGGGAATCTCCATCCCCGTACACATCGGAAACTGCAATGATTTTTCCATTCTGAAACATCACTTTTACATGCAGGTTGTACGCCGTAAAAGCACCGCTCTCATCCGGGTTACAGACAACAACTCCATAATAGGAGCTCGCTTTTGATGTGTCCGGCTTTTCGGTATCATCTTCTGTTTCGGTATCCGTCTCCCCCTTTTTCGCTTTTTTTGCAGCCTCCATCGCATTTGATACTGCCTCAATGATTCCCCTCGAACTATATGTTGCACCAGAAACTGTATCTACATCCGTGCTCTGCTTTTCTAAAATACTTGCCGTCACGCCCTCCTTTGCACGGTTAAAAAATCCTGCATCATCTGATATTTTTACAATATAAATCCCAATGATCGACTTGTCTTTGATCTCGATAAACAATTTGACCGGTCCGGCAAATCCATTTCCAGTTCCTTCATAATAGCCATCATTCAACGCAAAATCTCCCTTTGCCACAACCGTTTGTTCTTCCCCGTCACTGGAAGATAACGCATCTTTTACTGCATTTATGATTCCTCTTGAACTGTATGTTGCACCGGAAACCGTATCCACATCCGTACTCTGTTTTGCAATAATGCCTGCTATCACACCTTCTTTTGCACGATTGAAAAAGGCTTCATCATCTGAATTACTCAAAATGTTGATCGACCGGATCGTCTGATTTTTTATCACAACTGAAACTTTGATCTTACCGGAAAATCCGTTCGCACTGCCTTCATAAGTTCCGTCTGCAAGATCAAACGCACCGTCTAAAACAGCAGCCGCTTCCGTATTTTCAACTTCCGTCTCTTCTACCGACTCCATACCGGCACTTTCGATAATAGTTTCCGTCTCTGTCAGTTCATCTTCTTACTCTGAACCATAAACCGATGCTGTATAATCACTCAGGGAAACCACTGCACCAATTCCCACCACCGCTGCCAGAATGACGGGTACAATTCCTGAAATATTTTTCATACTTGTCTCCATACCAAATCATTCGTTTATACTTTTTTTTCAATGATCTTCGTATCCATTTCCGACTCAAAACTGTCTGCGATTCCCTCTGTGACATAGATTTCCCTGTCATCCGTCATCAGAATCATGTCAAATTCATCACTGTGATTTCTCCAATATTCCGTTGCGGCTTCTTTCCCCATAATAAAAACGGATGTAGAAAGTCCGTCCGCAAGCGTTCCTGGATTGTCAACACTTTTTCAGACAAATTTTTTTAGGTTATTTTTCCGATATTGT
>OIAY01000409.1_pt1 | contig 14392 bp, 7 predicted proteins | sample 1580831 | NCBI WGS metagenome assembly OIAY01 (sample SAMEA3882522, study PRJEB24775) | human gut metagenome | biome: human-associated habitat; feature: intestine environment; material: feces | place: Netherlands | collected 2009/2010 | reverse complement strand
GTTGTAGTCGGCGGAGGTCTTGAACGCGTTGACGGTCAGGACGAGCAGCGGGAACAGGACGAGCAGAGCTCCGGCGACGAGCAGGATCAGGGTGATCCAGTCACCTGCGGAACGCACGTGCTGCGTTTTCTTCGAGGCCTTGCGCGCGGCGGCCGTGGACATGGAATAAGTCATGATGGCACCTTTGCTTTTCGGATTTTTAGTATGTTCTTGCGATTGTTTTTCGGGTTTTCTCTCAGACGAGTTCCTTCTCGACGTGCTTCTGCACGAGGGTGAACACGATGGAGAAGACGATGATTACCACAGTCAGCGCTGTGGAGATTGCGGCACCGTAGCCCACCTGCTGCACCTGGAAGAACTGGTTGTAGGAGTAGTACGACGGAACCGTGGTGGAGGTGCCCGGACCGCCCTTGGTGAGCAGGTAGACCGGAGCGAAGGTCTTCAGTGCGCCGATGGTTGCGGTGAGGATGACCACCAGCAGTTCAGGGATGATGGACGGCAGGGTGACCACGCGGAACTTCTGCCACCAGTTGGCGCCGTCAAGACCTGCGGCCTCGTAGAGTTCCGGATCGACGCGCTGCAGGCCCGACATGAAGATGACGATCGGGTAGCCGAGCTGGATCCACACCAGGATGAACATGAGGATCGGCAGTGCGCTGTCAGGGCTGCCCAGCCAGTTGTGCTGCAATGCACCCAAGCCGATCTTGGCGAGCAGCGCGTTGACGGCACCGTCCTCCGGGCGGAAGATCCAGCCCATGATGATTGCGGCGACGGCCACCGGAAGCAGCTGCGGCAAATAGAACAGCGCGCGCAGGAAGGAAGCGGTTTTGCCGCCGAACTTCTTTTGGATCACGTCGGTGAGCAGAGACGAGATGAACAGGCCGAGGATGGTAGGGATGACCACGATAGCCACGATGATCCAGAACGAGTTAGCGAAGGAAATCCAGAACGTCGAATCGGAGAACAGGCGTTTCCAGTTTTTCAGGCCGACCCACTTGACGGGACCGACGCCACGCCAGCGGGTGAAGCTCAGGTAGATGTTCCAGATGAACGGAACAACAACTACCGCGAACAGACCGATGAGGCCGGGGATGAGGTATGGAACGAATTTCGCGGAGCGGTTGCCGGGAAGTCTCGACATGGAGGCTTCGTGCTTGGTCTTTTGAGACATTGCAAGTCCTTTGAAATATTGATGATCCGAGGGATTTCCGATGGATTGTTCTGTGATGACGCACGATTTGGCGCGATGCGACGTGCGGAATGTATGGGGGAGGAAAGGGTTGGTGCGGTCCGCCCGAAGGCGGGCCGCACCATTATTGGAGTTGGAATGGAAAGGAAGGATCGGTTGTTTTTAGTTGTTCTTGACGCCCATGTCCTCGACACCGGTGTCGTACTTCTCGTGGATGTTCTTGAGCACGTCTGCCGGCTTCTTGGTGCCGTTGACCAGCTCCTGGAACTCCGCTGGAACCGCGTCGGTGAGGTTGGAGGCCGCGTAATCCGGGTAGTAGCTGAGCTTGCCGTCCTTGGCGTAGGAATCGTATTCCTCGATCATGGCCTTGCTCTTCGCGTCGGTGATCTTGCTGGTGTCTGCCGCTACCGGAATGCCGCCTGCGTTGCCGAGGAAGTTCTGCACATCATCGGAGAGGACGTAGTCGATGAACTTGGCGGACAGATCCTTGTGGTGCGACTTCTCGGGAATCACCAGCAGGTTGCCTGCGCAGCCGACTGCGTAGTTGGATTCCGGCATGACGGCCGCGTCCCAATCGAACGACTTGATCTGCTTGACGAAACGGCCCTGGTTCCAAGTACCAGTCTGGTAGATCGGATATTCGCCCTTGATGAAGGCCTGCGTGGTGTCCTCGGCCTTCATGCCAGTGGCGTTGCGGGAGATGAAGCCCTTGTCAAGCCACTCGTTGATGGTCTTGACGGAGTTGGTCAGCACTTTGGAATTCCAGTCGACGTCACCCCTGTACAGCTGCCAGTTGTCGATGAACTTGGAGTCGGCATTCTTGGAAACGAGCTGCCACCACAGCCACATCACGCCGTATTCCTGCGCGTCGGCTGCAATCGGGGTCACGCCGGCGTCCACGAACTTCTGGCAGGCGTCCACGAACTCGTCGTAGGTGGTCGGAATCTTGATGTTGTACTTGGCGAACAGGTCCTTGTTGTAGTAGACGCGCTGGAATTCAGCGTAGCTGGTCATACCGTACCAGGTATCGCCGTCCATGATGCCGTTCTCGTCGTACTTGGCGACTGCTGCGTTTGCGCCGGTCACCTTCTTGTCCCAGCCGTACTGCTTGACATAGTCGCCGAGGTCGGTGAGCAGGCCCATGGTGGAGAGCACGCCGGCGGAGCCGTTGCCGCGGTTGGATTCCATGAGGTCTGGCGCTTCGTCGGAGTTCAGGAATTGGCTGCCGTTCTGCGCGATTTGGGTGAACGACTTTCGTTCGAAGTTGATCTTGACGCCGGTCTCTTTTTCGAAGGCCTTGGCCGCGCGACGCCAAGCCTGAGTCTGGCCTGCGTCGTCCTCTTCGTAATACCAGAACGACAGGCTGTCCGGCTTTTCCTCATCTTGGGCGGTATCGCTACCACATGCGGCGAGGGAGGTCAGCGACAGTGCTGCGATGGCCAGTGTGGCCAGTCCTCGTTTGATGTTCATTGCTATTCTCCTTGTTTCCTTCTTGAGGCGCGCCCTGCGGCACAGCTCACATCTGGTTGTATTGAAACGTTTCGATGACGTGCGTGCGATTCCGCGGTCCGTTTGGATTCGCCGGATTTCGCCCGGCTTGTTCGTTTGTTCGGTTTCTTCGGAGACCGTTATATCGTCATTGAAACGTTTCGATTATCCGTATGAAATTATGCTGCCGATATTGCTTGGCCTTGCGATTGGTGTCCGACTGCGGTGCTGGCAATCGCAAGAAAATTTATTGTGTGCCGCCGGACCCCGCTTCCGCAACGGATCCGCGTCGCTTCAGCGCGGGTTCGATGAGTTCCACGGAACCTTTGATGTCGGTGTGCTCCTCGATGGCGGAGACCAACAGGTTCATGGCTTCGGCGCACAGCTCCTCCGGCATGACCGGCATTTCGGTGATGGGGAAGCGCGTAGGCTCGCCCTCGAAATACGTGCCGCACGACAGCACCGAAACGTCCTGCGGAATCGTCATTCCATTGTCGTGCAGCTCCACCAACACTTGGCTGAGCACGCCCGCATTCGCCTGGTTGATGATGGCGGATGGGCGGTCGGGCCGCGCGAAAATGGTGCGGACGAACCGCTTCGCATCGAAACTATCTTCCTCGTAATGCTCGGATTCGATGATTGTCATGCCACGCTCCTTCGCGTGCGCCAGCAGGCTTTCGCGGAAGAGGATGACGTAACCGGAACGGCGGTCGTAATCGGATTCGTTGTTGCGCAGGAACGCGACGGTGCGATGCCCCTTTTCGTACAGAAAATCGACGGCCTTGCGGCCCATCAGCGCGAAATCGATGTCCACGCAGGCGCAGCCGGCATGCGATGACGGATAACCAATCGCCACGCACGGCTTGGGGAAGGTCATGGCCGCGGCCGCACGTTCGTCGTCCTGTTCGACGTCAAGCAGGACGACGCCATCGACGAGATTGCTTTGCGTCACGCGACGAATGTCTTTCGTGGCGTCCGGGCCGGTCAGCAACATCACGTCATAGCCAGCGTTCCTTGCGGCCCATGCGGTGTGCAGAAAGTAGGCGTTGTAGCGGGCTTTGTTGATGTCGCCGCGAATCGGGGAGCTCAGCGCGATGAGCTGGTTGCGCATGCCGCGCATCTTACGGGCGCTGGCGTCCGGAGTGTAACCGAGCTTTTCTACGGCGGCCATGACTTTGCCGGTGGTTTTCGCAGAGATTGAACGCTTGCCGGATAGTACATAGGAGACGGTGCTGGCGGAAACTCCCGCTTCGCGGGCCACGTCTTTGATGCCTGCCATGCGTCTCGCCTCCCTCTTGTGCCGTTCTATCCGCTATTTATCGAATCGTTTCATCGAAACGTTTCACTTAGCATAGCGCGACTATAAAATCATGTCAATCGTACGGCACGTCGCGTTCTCCCGTATGGGTTTATCGCCTATACGGGAGAACTACGCGTAGTTAGCGCTTCTTGCCGGACTTGCCAAACGTGAACGCGCGGACGATCGCCACAATGCCAAGTGCAACCAACGCGCATCCGCCAAACAGAATCAGCCAACCGGTGGAGGCCAGCGGGCTGAACAGCATGATGCAGCCGGCCACAATCGAAATCAGCGCGTAAATCACAGCCCATGCGGAACTTGGCATATGCCACGACTCAACCAGCGCCATCACGCCTTCCATCATCCAGCCGAGGCCCACCACCATAGTGACGAGCACTGCCAGCATGGCGCCGGACAGGGTCGCATTCTTCAGCATGACCACGCCACCGACTGTCAGCAACAGGCCGACCAGAATGTCAAGCACGCGCCAGCCTCCCGGCAGACCGAGCTCCACAATTGCGGTGACGATACGGATCACCCCGGAAATCACGAAATACGCGCCCAACGCAACCGCGGCGATCTTCAGCGTCACCCCCGGCCAGATGAGTAGCGCAATGCCGAGCACAATCGCCATCACGCCGAGCACGCCGTACACACCGCGAATAGCATTCTTCGCGCGTTGCGGCAGCCACGATTCCACCAACTTGAACGGGCTTACCGGCTCCCACTCGCCACTGTCGTTGCTATGGCTATTCGGGTCGTAACCATACGGATTACCGTACGGATATCCATACGGATTGCCGTAGGGGTTGCCATATGGATTGCCGGAATAGCGAGGGGTCTGCTCGGCATCTGGTCCGCCGCTTTGTGGACCGTCCTGCTGTTGCGATTGCTGCGCTTGCTGGCTCGGTGCATAGGCGCCGTATCCCGGCTGCGGTGGTTGACTGGGGTCGTTGGGATTGCCGGGATTCATATTTGGATAGCTCATGATGCCCTCCTTCAGAAAAACATGCTTTGAGGCGTCGTTTGCTTCAAAGACGTGCTTTCATTTTAGGCACCCTGCCTGTTTTCAGCCATCAACAGAATCGGCCGGCCTGCCTATTGGCAAGTCGGCCGGAATTATGCCGCGAATCGGCGGTTATGCTTGAGGCTGAAGCTGGCTTAGCTTAGAACAGCTTGAGCTGAACGTTGAGGCTGAGCGGCTGGTCGGCGGGCAGCTGGTACTGCTCATGCACCGGCGACATCCACGAATCGTCGCCGCCGACGCCCATTTGCGCGGCCAGCAGACGCAGGAACATGTGACGCGGCTTCGGCAGCTCATCCTGATGCAGCGCCTCTTCCAGCATCGTGCTCGAATACGGCAGTAGGCTCATCGCGAACGGCTTTGCGCCGGCACCGCGCTTCACGCGCACACCGTGGCCGGAATCGTCCGTGATCTCCGCCCAACGCACATCCTCATGATTGCCGGTTTCCTGCGGCAGCAGGTACGGCGCGCAATCATCGCCAGCCGTCGTGCTCCATACACCCAGCTTCGCGTGCCTGCGGTCGGCGTACGTCTCTTCCGGACCGGCGCCGTAGAATCGCAGGTTCGCATATTCCACCGGCAGCGCCCATTCGATACCGAACGCCGGAATCGTTGGCAGATCGCCGTTCTTCTCGCCTGGATACTCGACGTCGAGCGAAACGAGGCCGGCCGTGTCGGCAACGTAACGGACCGTCACTTTCGTGCGCTGCGGAATCGCCAATTCGTACGTATACGTGGCTTCCACGGCATTTTCTCCACGATTTGCGATCGCGCAGTCGACGCAACGCGCATACTTTCCTGCGACCGCCCACGCGGCACGTTCGAAAGCGTGTCCAGCACCGCGATCGTTGTCCGTCAGCGGACGGAACGTGGTGATCGACGGGCGGCGCAGCACGAATTCGCGCTCGCCGAACGTATATGAAACCATACCCCCTTGTGTGCGGGAGAACAGTGCTTCACGACCCTGTCCGCGCACGCCGGCGTTCCAGCGGCCAAGGGTGACGGTGCCGTCGGCCGGAGCTCCGGCCGCGTCAACGGCATCTGCAGTGGTCTTCGCACCTGCCACCACGCACTGGCCGAACGCCAGCTCGTAGCCGGCCGGTGCCCAATCGCAAGCGTTGCCAAGCTGCTGCGATACCTCTAAAACCAGCTCTTCGGCGTTGCTGCGGTAGTCATCAACCGGCCAATCGACTTCGAATGAAGCGCTCTCGCCGGCGGCCACGTCGAAACGGCGCGTAGTCGACCATACCGGCTTGCCGTCGGCCAAAATCCGCAGCACGAAGCGATAATCGCCCGTAGACACGAACAGATTGTCGTTCGTAATACGCGCTTCATCGACCGAAACCGCAATTTTCACGTTCGCATACAGCTGCTTGACTTCCTGCGCTTTCGGCGAGGGGGTGCGGTCTGCGAACAGCAGGCCGTCGCCGGAGAATTCGTAATCGCTTGGACGATCGCCGAAATCGCCGCCGTAGCACATGCGTGTCGTGCCGTCGGGCAGCTTGGTCTCGATTGCCTGGTCGATGAAATCCCAAATGAAACCGCCCTGGTACATCGGGTAGCGTTCCAACGCCGTGTATTCGTCCATATTGCCGCACGAATTGCCCATTGCGTGCATGTATTCGCAGGAAATGTACGGCTTCTTTGGACCGTCCGTATGTGCCGGGCTGCCGTCGTTCAGATAGCGTTCGATTTCGTCAGCATGCGCGTACATACGGCTTTCGATGTCCGTCACATCCTCGAATTCGCGCATGTGCACGGAACCCTCGTAATGTACCGGACGATTCGGATCAATCGTGTGCGCGTGGCGATACATCGCACGAAAAACCTCGCCCGCGCTCGACTCGTTGCCAAGCGACCAGATCAGCACGCTCGGATGGTTGTAATCGCGGCGCATCATGCTGTTGATGCGGTCCACGCACGCGCCCTCCCATTCGGGGCGGCTGCCGGGGATGCCGTCTTCAGGACGCTCGACATTGTTTGCCACCCACGTGCCGTGCGTCTCCATATTCGTCTCGTCGATCAGATACAGACCGTACTCGTCGCACAGGTCGTACCAATACTCCTGGTTGGGGTAGTGGGAGGTGCGGATGGCGTTGATGTTGTGCCGCTTGCAGAAGACCACGTCGGAAAGCATGTCCTCGCGGGTGATCGCGCGGCCGCGCTTCGCGTCGAATTCGTGGCGGTCCGCGCCCTTGAACACGATACGCTTGCCATTGAGCGTCATAATGCCGTTTTCGATGCGGAATGTGCGGAAGCCGATCTTCTGCGTCACGGTTTCGATGATGGCGCCGTCATGTCCGACGACGCGTACGGTCAGCGTGTACAGCGTCGGCGATTCCGCGCTCCACGGCGCGATGTTCGTCATTTTGCCGGAATTAAGGGCGATTTCGCCGTTGCAGGCCTGCGTTGATTCCCATACGACATTTCCGTCGCCGTCGCGCAGCGTGCTTTCGATAGTCATCGCGTCGGCGGGGTTGCGCAAGGTGAGTGCCGCGTTGAGTTCGGCGGTGTCGGCCGTACCGGCGGTGTCGGCTGCGGTGTAGTCGGCTTCAAGCTGCACGGTTTCGACGTGCGTATGCGGCTGGGCGGCGAGCTCGACGGTGCGGAACAGGCCGTGCAGTCGCCAGAAATCCTGGTCTTCCAGCCAAGAGGCGCTCGAATATTCGTAGCAGGCGACGGTGAGCGTATGCTCGGCTTCGGGGGAATCGGCGGCGTTGCCATTGCCGTTTCGCAGCGCTTCCGTCACGTCGAATTCGCTCGGCGTGAATCCGTCCTCGCCGTAACCCACGAACGTGCCGTCAAGCCATACGTAGATCGCGGTGGCGGCACCGTGGAAGGTGAGGCTGACCGTGCCGTCGTTTTCCAGCGTGCGCGCAAGCTGCGCGTCGAGCGCGAATCGACGGCGGTAGATCGCCACATGGTTGTTTTCCGGAATATTTGGCGCCTGCGGATCCTCGTGACCGTCCCACGGATATTGGATGTTGACGTACTTGTTCTTGAGATAGCCGGCCATCTGCAAGTGGCCCGGCACCTCGATCGCGCCGAAATCGCCATCCTCGAAATCGACGGCCGCGAACGGAGCGCTTTCCACGTCCACGTTGCGCGCTTGTTCGATACGAACCTTCCATTCGCCGTCGAGGCTCTGCTTCGGCTCGCTCGTCTCGCCGATGACATATCGGTGGCTGGAATGTGCCGGCTTGCGGTTCGCTGCGAACACCGTCGGATCGGTGAGCCAGCTTGCACTTGCCGTGGTTGCATGTACGATTGCGAGTTCGGCTGTATCTGCCATCTTGCATCCCCCTGTATTACTTGGTGTCACTGCATCGTTGCGGTTGCGCCGTGCGATGTTGCACGACCGTTTAGTAATGAATTTTACTAACTACCGATAATATATCACACTTCATGGTATCGTGCATCCGTCGCGTGCCATGCATCGTTCCGCCACATGTCCATTTTTCACACGCCGAGGATGTGCGATAATAACAGGATGCGCCGATGGCGTCCGCCCGGTGCCCACAACCGCGCAGCGTTGCCTCGCCTTTGCAAAATGCTTGCGATTCCGCGGATTTTCGATTTCCGCGATTCGAGGCATACGTAAGACGGGGGAGAGCTGACTACTCCGCGGCGCTCCCAAGGAGATCACCATGGATGATCGCAAGAAAGATCAGTCCATCCAGTCCCATGCCAATTTTGACGGCGATTTCGCTACGGGCGATCGCACGCAGATTCGGCAGGATCAGCAAAACCAGCAGCCGCCACAAATCGACCCGTCGCTTGCCGACGCGCAAGCCGTGGCCGCATCGCTCGGCGTCGATCCGAACACCGGTCTGAGCCAAGCCGAAGCTGAACGCCGACTCGCGCAATACGGGCCGAACGAGCTCGCATCCGCACCACCCGTGCCAAAATGGAAGAAGTTCCTGGCGCAGTTCAAAGACCCCCTCGTCTACCTGCTGCTCGCTGCCACTGGCATCTCGCTCATCGCATGGTTCATCGAAAAAGCCAACGCTGCGCCAGGCGCGGAAGGCGGCGAAATACTGCCGTTCGACGCCATCGTCATTGTGCTTATCCTTATCGTCAACGCGGTACTCGGCTACATTCAGGAATCGAAAGCGGAAGAAGCCGTCGAAGCGCTCTCCCAAATGACCGCGCCGCAAACCAACGTGCTGCGCGACGGCAAAATCGCACGCATCAACACCGTCGACGTGGTGCCGGGAGACATGGTCGTGCTCGGTGAAGGCGACTCCATTCCCGCCGACGGACGTCTGCTCGCCGCCGCCAGCCTGCGCGTGGCGGAAGCGAGCCTGACCGGTGAAAGCGTACCGGTCGGCAAAAACGTCGACACACTTGCCGAAGCCAAGGCCTTGGGTGATCGCGCCAATATGGTGTTCAACGGCACGTCCGTGACGCAAGGCACCGGCCGCGCAATCGTGACGAGCACCGGCATGCGCACGCAGGTCGGTAAAATCGCGGACCTTCTGCAGGCCACGGATGATGATGACAGTCCGCTGCAGAAGGAAATGAACTACGTTTCCAAGATTCTCGGCATCGCGGTGTGCATTATCGCGGCGGTCGTGCTGGTGGCGCTTGCGCTGACCGAAGGCTTCAACGACATCCACGACGTAATCGATTCGCTGCTGCTATCCGTTTCGCTGGCCGTCGCGGCCGTGCCGGAAGGGCTCGCCGCGATTCTGACAGTCGTGCTCGCGCTCGGCGTGCGCCGCATGGCCGAACATCATGCGATCGTCAAGAAACTGCATTCCGTGGAAACGCTCGGTTCCGCGTCGGTGATCTGCTCCGACAAAACCGGCACGCTCACCCGCAACGAGATGACCGTGGAGCGTGTGGTCACCCCGAGCGGCGAGGTGCAGCTGACCGGCACCGGCTATGCGCCAGAAGGCAGAATGGTTGCGATTTCCGATGCCGGGCTTACATCCACCCCGTCGCCCGCGCAGGAAGCGGCACAGCTTGAAGCCGTCGCCACGCTCGCAGTGGGCGCGCTGGCCAACGACGGCGAACTGCGCGAAAACACAGGTGCCGGCGATGGTTCCGCTGCTTCCGACATAACGTGGGAAGCCGTCGGCGACCCGACCGAAGTGTCGCTTATCGTCGCCGCACGCAAGGTGAAGGCCGATCGCAAATACGCCAACTACACGCGCGTCGGCGAGATTCCATTCACCTCCGACCGCAAACGCATGGCCGTCGTCGCGCAGGACAACGCCGATGCCGGGCGTCTCACCGTCTTCGCCAAGGGTGCCCCCGATGTACTGCTCGGCTACTGCAGCCGCATCGCGGTCAACGGTGCCGTACGACCGATGACGCAAGGCGATCGCCAGCAGATCCTCGCCGCCGTGGAACGCCTGTCCGCCGAAGCGTATCGTACGCTGGGCCAGGCGTACCGGCCACTCGGCACCGCGTCGCTCGCCGCAGTGCCAGGCGTGCGCATCAACGCCGCCGGTCACGTCGCCGACATCGCCGACCAAAGCGATGTGCTGGAAAGCGACTTGATCTGGGTCGGCATGGTCGGCATCATCGATCCGCCGCGTACCGAAGTGCGCGATTCCGTCGCCGAAGCGCATCGCGCCGGCATCCGCACCGTCATGATTACCGGTGACCATCCGCTTACCGCGGCACGCATCGCCAGCGATCTGGGCATCATCGAAACGGACGGAGACGGCAGCTCGGTCGGCAGCGCCGACCTTAGTAGCAAAGTGCTCACCGGCGTTCAACTCGACGAGCTGCCGGACGAGCAAGCGTTCGACAAGGCCACCCGCGAAATCTCCGTGTACGCGCGCGTTGCGCCGGAACACAAGCTGAAAATCGTCGAATCGCTGCAACGGCAAGGCAATATCGTGGCTATGACCGGCGACGGCGTAAACGATGCTCCCGCCGTCAAAACCGCGGATATCGGCGTGGCCATGGGCATCACCGGCACCGAAGTGACCAAGCAGAGCGCCAAGATGATTCTGGCGGACGACAACTTCTCCACCATTGTGGCCGCCGTACGCGAGGGTCGCGTGATCTTCGACAACATCCGCAAGTTCCTGCGCTACCTGCTGAGTTCCAATGTGGGTGAGGTGTTCACCGTGTTCCTCGGTGTGGTGTTTGCTGGCTTCCTCGGCATCCGCCAGCCGGAAACCGTGGGCGTCACCGTGCCGCTGCTCGCCACACAGTTGCTGTGGATCAACCTGCTGACCGATGCCGCGCCGGCGTTGGCTATGGGCGTGGACCCGCAGACCGACGATGTGATGGGTCGTAAACCGCGTAAGGTGACGGACCGCGTGATTGACGCCTCCATGTGGGGCGACATCATCTACATCGGCGTCATCATGGCCATCGTCACGCTGATTGGTATGGACATGCACCTGTCCGGCGGCTTGTTCACCGACCGCTCGGTGGATGCCATCGGCCATGAAGCGCAGATGACCGAGGCCCGTACGATGGGCTTCACGATTCTGGTGTTTGCCCAGCTGTTCAACGCGCTGTCCTCCCGTTCGCATCTGCAGTCCGCATTCGTGGGTCTGTTCTCCAACAAGTGGCTATGGGGTGCGATTGGTTTGTCCGTGGCGCTGCAGCTCGTGGTGATTTACGTGCCGTTCCTCAACGGTCCGTTCGGCACCGTGGCATTGAGCCCGATGGCTTGGGTGGAATGCATCTGCCTGGCCGCAATCGTGCTGATTGCCTCCGAACTGCGCAAGATTGTGCTACGCGCGATGGCCAAGCGTTAAGCCATCGCAATAGCCCTGATTGTGGGCATATAGCAGTGGGCCGGGCTCTGGTATTCAGAGCCCGGCCCACTGCTATATCCAAACGGCTCCTCATGGGGCGGTAACTATCCCATGGGGCGGTCGCTGAAAACGGCATTATTCCGCGAAAAAGGGAAATGTGCTAACCGCCACATGAGGAAGTTACCGCCCATGAGAAACAGGAGAACGCTGCAGACCTCAGTTGTTGCTGCCGTCGGTGCCGTCAGTAGAGGTGGAGTTGTCGCCGCCGTTATTGTTGTCGCTATTGTTGGACTCGTCTTGAGACTTCTGCTGTGCCTCTTGGTCAGCCTTCTGCTGAGCCTCTTCCTGAGCTTGCTTGGCGGCATCTGCCTGCTGCTTGGCCTGCATCGAGGCGGTGACGTCGGACTCGGCCTTCTGCAGTTTAGAAATCGCATTATTGACGTCGGATTCGGACGGACTGGTCCCGTTCATCACCGTATTGGCCTCGGTGATGGCGTTTTGCAGCGCGGTGCGGGTGTTTTCATCGGCCACACTGCCCGCGGAATTATCCAGCGTGCCCTGCGCCTGCGAAATAGCCGAGCTCAGGTTCGATTTCAGTGTGTTGGTATCGGCCGTCGCCTTTGAAGTATTAACGGCCTTGATCGCGTTGTTGATGGCATCCGTCTTGTCAGCCATGTCGCTGGCATCATTCTGCAGCTCTTTAGTGTGAGACTTCAACTCAGTGGCGTTGAGGTTGGAATCGCACTTGGCGGTGTCAGCCGGATTGCCGGCGTCTTGCAACGCCTGATTCAGCGTGGTGAGCGTATTGGCATCGGCCACATCGCTGGTGGATGTTTGCGCGCTGGTTTGGCCATTGGATATGGCGGTGGTGAGCTTCTTCTGAGCATTCGTGTACTGCTTGGCCGCTACCTTGCACTCGGCCAATGCCACGGCTTGGCTCGCCTTGCTGCTGTTGGAATGCCACCAGAGCAGGCCGGCGACAACCAGCGCTATCACGGCGACTACTGCTACGGCAATGCTGACGATCTTGCGGGTGTTCTTTTTGCCGCTACCGCCGTGACGAGGCTCGGCGCCATCGGAATCGTCCTCATCGGAGACCTGATCCAACGGAATGGAGGGAGGCATCACAGCAGGCTGAGCCTGTGCCGAAGCGGCCAGGGCGGCCGGTTGGAACACCTGTGTGGCTGCAGCATCATCGGCAGACGCTACTTGCGTTGCCGGCATGGCAACGGTCTCACCGGATACGGTGGATGATGCGCCGTATGCCTGTGTGGCCGCGGTTTCGGCATTCGGCATGGCCTGAGCTTCGAAAGGCTGTGTTGCCATGACCTGATCAGGCTGGAACGCTTGTGTTGCCTCGGCATCTACCGCAGGCTGCTCGGCCTGATTGGGTTGGAACGCCTGTGTCGCGGCGTTTGAAGCTACCGAAACAGGCGATGTCGCCGGTGCCGCTGGTGCGGCTGGTGCTGCTGGCGTCACCGGCGCTGTCGGTTCCACCGGGCGGAAGATTTGCGTCGTCTGATCCCAAACGTATTGCTGCTGGCCGGGCGCAGTGGCGATTGGTGTTTCGGATACTACTGGCTGCGTGGCTGCCGCCGGCTGTGGTGCTTGTGCGGCAACCGCAGCTAGGAATTGCGGCGAGAACGGTTGCGTCATGGCCGGATCGATGGGCTGCGTCGGCTGAGCGGCTTGTACGGTCGGCACAGCTTGCGTGGGTTGTGAGGCATACGCTACTTGCGCGGGCTGCACAAACTGTGTGGGCTGTGTGGGCTGCGCAGACTGCACAGACTGCGGGAACTGCAGAGCCGGTGTGGCTTGTGCCGTGGGTTCTGTGCTATATGCTGCCGTCTCTTGCCCGGGAATCGGAGGAACCGTTGGCCTGACCGGCTTTTCGGGCTGCTGGAAGTCGAACTGGAACCCGCCATCACTGTTGGTCATGACATCTCCTTGGGATTAAGCAAATGGCCGGCATCCGCCGGCCGAATGGTACGTCGCAACGCTCAGTCGTCGATGTGCGCGCGGTAGAAATTCTCGTAGGAACGGCTCCCCGCTGGCCCTGATAATGCGAGCCGGTGCCCTTGGAGCCATAAGGGTGCTCAGCGGGCGAGCTCAGCTGGAAGAAGCACATCTGGCCGATTTTCATGCCAGGCCATAGTTTGACCGGCAACGTCGACACATTAGACAGCTCAAGCGTAATATGCCCCTCGAAACCGGGGTCAATGAAGCCCGCAGTCGAATGGGTGAGAATCCCCAATCGGCCCAGTGAGCTCTTGCCTTCCAGACGGGCAGCAATGGACGGGTCCAACTTGACGTATTCCCACGTGGAACCCAGTGCGAACTCGCCAGGGTGCAAAATCCACGGTTCGTCGGGAGCCACCTCGAACTGTTCGGTGAGCGCGCCTTGGTTTTCCGCCGGATCGACATAGGTGTAGGCGTGGTTATTGAACAAACGGAAGTACCGATCCAATCGCACGTCGATGGAAGCGGGCTGCACCATTTCGGGGGTCCACGGATCAAGTGAGATATGACCTGCGGACTGTGCGGCGAGAATGTCGCGGTCGGACAGCAGCATGTGAAAAACTCCTTGGGCAAATAAATACTGCCTTCAAGTCTAGCGCCTTGGGCGGAAACGTGAGAGGCTCCTCACGCTTCCGCGGTCCATC
>OIAY01000389.1_pt1 | contig 14843 bp, 12 predicted proteins | sample 1580831 | NCBI WGS metagenome assembly OIAY01 (sample SAMEA3882522, study PRJEB24775) | human gut metagenome | biome: human-associated habitat; feature: intestine environment; material: feces | place: Netherlands | collected 2009/2010 | reverse complement strand
ACGCCATTGTCCGTCCGCCTCCAAACCGCCATTTTAGTGGGCGAACGAGTGCGGCACGTCGGGAAAAGTCCGAGCGACGAAAGAAAAATGTCCACTAAGTGAGACTTTTGCGTGGTGTTCGTGAATGGTGATTGAAGATTAACCGGTTTATATATTGCTTGTCCAATCGCTTGCTCATCGCCTCCCTCCCCGCAGTACTTGACCGAGATGGGCGGTACCCTAGAGAGAGAAGAAGAGTTCCGAAGGGCGGGCAAAGATGAGCCATATCGCTGGGCAGGGGCAACATCGCTCCAACTCGACACGAACCAACCATGCGGCGCTGATTATCGTGTTCGTGATCGTGCTCGCCGTTGCGCTGGGCATCGGCGCATGGTTCGCAACCCATCGCACGGACGGCAATGGCCCCGCACACGCCGGAGTGTCGGACGTCGCGTTGAATAAAGCGAAGAACACGCCCAAACCGGTGACCGAACATCACGGCAATTCACCGGATTGCCCGGATACGGACTGCATCGCCATGCTGGTCAACGGCGATTTGTTGTTCCATGAGGGATTGTGGAGCCATTTCCAAGGCCCGAACCCCAACGCCACGGATGGCACCGCCTTCAACTTCGACCCGCTGTTCGCGCCGATGAAGCAGTACATTCAGGCTTCGGACATCGCCGTGTGCGAATTCGAAACCCCGATCGCCCAGCGCGGCGGCCCATATGCCGCGTACCCGATCTTCAACATTCCGCCGGAAGTGGCGGATGCCGCCCGCAACGTGGGATACAACGCCTGCACACACGCCACCAACCATTCCTGGGATCAGGGGGCGGATGGCATCGCCCGTCTGTGGGACACGCTTGAGGCCAATGGCATCGCCCAGACCGGCTCGTACAAAACCGAAGCCGACTCCACCAAACCGTTGGTCATCGATTCCCCGACCGGCGGCGGCAAGCTGGGTCTGGTCACCGGCACGGTCTCCCTCAACGGCATGACCGCCGACGAGGACTGGCAGGTGGATCGTCTGCGCGAAGACGGCGACCCGAATCACGACAGCGACATCCAGCGCGCGGTAGACAAGGCCAACAAGGCCCGCGAGCAAGGTGCCGATGTGGTGGCCATCGCCATGCACTCGGTGCAGGAATACCTTGATTACGCCGATTCCTGGCAGATTTCGGAAGCCCATGAGCTTGCCGACACTGGTGCCTTCGACGTTATTTACGGTGCCGGTTGCCATTGTGCGCAGCCCATCGAGAACTATAACGGCACGTGGATTATCTACGGTCTGGGCAACGCCGTCACCGAGTCGGCGAACACGCCGGAAACCTTGGTCAACAATCAGGGTGTGACCGCACGATCTCGTCACTGTGATAAGGGAGTTTACCGCCAGGGTGCAGCTGCACCGGTCACTGGAACGTATGTTCCGGGAAGGCGGCGGTGGATGTTGAGCTTTCAGCCAGGAAACCTGCCCGCTGTTGGTACGGGGGCGCAAGCCCCAGATCACGAGGAATTGGTTGTACCCAAAAAGCCTGAAAAAACTGAAAAGGGCCTTTTTGCTTTGCCGTCCCGCAAGCAGAAAGGCCCCTTTTGTTTTGCCGGGCACTCTTTCCTGTACCTTCTGTTCAGCAAAAATCATGTTCAAAAACAGGAAAGGAACGAACAAAAATGAGAAAACGCACCATCCACAAAGCAGCGGCCGCTCTGACCGCTCTGGCCCTCTGCGCCGGTGTACTGACCGGCTGCGGCGGTGCCGCAAGCAGCACCACTGCTTCCAGCACGGCAGGATCTGCTGCCAGCAGCGAGGTTTCCGGCGAGGAGGCTGACGAATTGGCCGCAAAGAACGTTGCAGACCTGATCGATGCCATCTATGTGCAGGAGCGCACCGATGACACCGATGCCCAGTGTGAGGCCGCCAAGGCCGCATGGGATGCCCTGACCGATGCCCAGAAGGAGCTGGTCGAGGGCGAAGAGGCTGACCCTGACTACTTTGGCCGCGACACCGGCGATGCTTCCAAGGACGACAGCCGCAATCAGGACGACATCGGCGAGAATGAGCTGCTGGTGGTCTCCTTCGGCACCTCTTTCAACGACAGCCGAGTGAAGGATATCAAGGGCATCGAGGATGCGCTGCAGGCCGCTTATCCTGATTGGTCTGTCCGCCGCGCCTTCACCGCACAGATCATCATCAACCATGTTCAGGCCCGCGACGGCGAGAAGATCGACAACATGCAGCAGGCTCTGGACCGCGCTGTGGCCAACGGCGTGAAGAACCTGGTCGTCCAGCCCACCCACCTGATGCACGGTGCAGAGTACGACGAGATGATGGAGATGATCGACGAGTACAAGGACAAGTTCGAGAGCGTCGCCGTTGCCGAGCCCCTGCTGGGCGAGGTCGGTGCCGATGCTGCGGTCATCAACGCCGACAAGGAAGCTGTTGCCAAGGCCGTTACCGCTGCCGCTGTGAAGGATGCCGGTTTCGACAGCCTGGAGGCCGCTGCTGAGGAGAAGGTCGCCTTCGTCTTTATGGGCCACGGCACCTCCCACACCGCAAAGGTGAGCTACAGCCAGATGCAGACCGCCATGCAGACCCTGGGCTACAGCAACGTGTTCATCGGCACGGTGGAGGGTGAACCCGAGGAGACCGCCTGCGAGAACGTCATCGAGGCTGTCAAGGCCGCCGGTTACACCAAGGTCATCCTGCGCCCCCTGATGGTCGTTGCCGGTGACCACGCCAACAACGATATGGCCGGTGCGGATGACGATTCCTGGCTGAGCCAGTTCCAGGCCTCCGGTGACTTCGCGTCCGTGGAGTGCCAGATCGCCGGTCTGGGTGAGATCGAGGACATCCAGCAGCGCTACATTGAGCACACCAAAGCCGCCATTGATTCCCTGAACGGCTAATATTCCGCATTCCAATGCCCGAAGGGAGAGATCTTTTCGGGCATTTTTTATGGAGAGCTTCCCCGCATGAGGAGAAACACTCCCATTTCAAATTCTGAATTTTTGAGGTATTTTGTTTATGCACTGCAAACAGCTTGTTTCCCTGTCCGTTGCTTCTCTGATGCTGGCCGCCGTCCTCACCGGCTGCGGCGGGGCTTCTTCCACTGCTTCCTCTGCTGTCAGCTCGGAAGCCGCTTCTGCCGTGAGCGCTGCCGCCGCATCCGAGCCTGCCGAAGCTGCCCTGCCGGACGGCGTGTACACGGCTGAGTTCGACACCGACAGCGGCATGTTCCACGCCAACGAAGCCTGCAATGGCATGGGCACCCTGACCGTGGAGAACGGACGGATGACCTTCCACGTCAGTCTGGCCTCCAAGAAGATCGTCAACCTGTACGTTGGCATGGCCGCCGATGCCGAGGCCAACAAGGCAGACTGGCTGCTGCCTACCACTGACACCGTCACTTACTCCGACGGCACCTCGGAGGAAGTCTACGGCTATGATATTCCCGTGGCCGCTGTGGACCAGGACTTCCAGCTGGCACTCCTCGGGACCAAGGGCAAGTGGTATGACCACACTGTGAGCATCCGCAATGCACAGCCCAAGGCTGAGGAAGCTGCCGAGACCCCTGCGGACGGTGAATACAGCGTCAATGTGACCCTGGAGGGCGGCTCTGGCCGTGCCACTGTGGAAAGCCCTGCCGCCCTGACCGTGGCGGACGGCAAAATGACCGCTGTCATCCGGTGGAGCAGCCCCAATTATGATTACATGATCGTGGATGGTGAGAAGTATCTGCCCACCAACACCGAGGGCAACTCCACCTTTGAGATCCCTGTTTCTGCACTGGGCACCCCGCTGGCTGTCACTGCCGATACCGTAGCCATGAGCACCCCCCATGAGATCGAGTATACGCTGACCTTTGCGCTGAACTGATGAAACTGACGAGACAACAATTCCTGCGCGTTCTGCCTGCTACAGTACTGGCCCTGTCGGGTTGCGCCGCCTCCGAGACAGCGCCCGCCAGCACAGAAGAACTGGTCTTTGACCATGCCTGTCCGCTGGATTACGCCACACAGTTTACTGCCGACTGCTATGAGGGCGGCTATACCATGCTGACCCTGACCGAATCGGGGCAGCAGTTCCTTGTGACCCCGGAGGATGCCGCTGCGGTGGAAGGCCTGCCCGAGAGCGTGACGGTGCTGCGTCAGCCCGTCCGGAACATCTACCTTGTCTCCACCTCGGTGATGGACCTGTTCCTCGCGCTGGATGGGCTGGACAGTGTGACTCTTTCCGGTACCCAGGCGGAGGGCTGGTATCTGGATGAGGCCAGAGCCGCCATGGAGGCCGGGCGCATTGCCTATGCGGGCAAGTACAGCGCCCCGGACTATGAAAAGATCCTTGCGGCCAACTGCGGCCTTGCCATCGAGAACACCATGATCTACCACACCCCGGAGGTCAAGGAGCAGCTGGAACGGTTTGGCATCCCGGTGCTGGTGGAGCGCTCCAGCTATGAGAGCGGCCCGCTGGCCCGGCTGGAATGGCTCAAGTTCTGGGGCATCCTGCTGGGGAAAGAGGAGCTGGCGGAACAGGAATTCGCCCGGCAGGTGGAGCGCCTTGCACCGCTGGCCGGGCAGGCTTCCACCGGCAAGCGCTGTGCTTTTTTCTCCATCACAGCCAACAACCTTGCCAATGTGCGCAAGGGCGGCGACTATGTGGCCCAGATGATCGAGATGGCGGGCGGTGATTATGTTTTTGCGGACCTGACCGACAACGGCAACAACCTTTCCACCATGAACCTGCCGCTGGAGGATTTTTACGCCGGTGCAAAGGATGCGGATGTGCTCCTTTACAACAGCACCATTGAGGGCGTGGTGCACACCACCGAGGAACTGGTGGCAAAATGCCCCCTGCTGGCCGAGTTCAAGGCCGTGCAGAGCGGCAGTGTCTGGTGCACCACCCAGAGCTTTTTCCAGCAGAGCATGGCGCTGGTCGATTTTGTGCTCGACCTGCACCGTGTCTTTACGGAGAACGACCCAGCCGACCTGCAATTTCTGAGGAAAGTAGAGTAACCTATGACCAGCAAAAAGCGCCTGATCCTTTCTTACGGCATCCTTGCCCTGCTGCTGGCGGTGCTGTTTGCCGCCAATCTGTTCTGGGGCAGTGTGTCCCTGACACCGGGGGCAGTGCTGGCGGCCCTGACCGGCCGCGGGCAGGACGCTTTGAGCGTGGGTATCATCACCCAGCTGCGCCTGCCCCGGGCCGTGATGGTGGTGCTGCTGGGGGCGGCGCTCTCGGCGGCGGGCTACCTGCTGCAGACCTTTTTTGCCAACCCCATTGCAGGGCCCTTTGTCATGGGCATTTCCAGCGGGGCCAAGCTGGCCGTGGCACTGGTCATGGTGGCTTTTCTGAACCATGGCCTGCTCACCAGCTCCCTTACCCTGATCACAGCCGCCTTTGCGGGGGCCATGGCCTCCATGGCCTTTGTGCTGGCGGTCTCCCGGCGGGTGCAGCGGATGAGCATCCTTGTTATCTGCGGCGTAATGATCGGCTACATCTGTTCGGCCGTTACGGAGTTTGTGGTGGCCTTTGCCCAGGACAGCAACATCGTCAACCTCCACAACTGGTCTCAGGGCAGCTTTTCCGGCATGACCTGGGGCAATGTGCGGGCGGCGGCGCTGGTGGTGCTGCCCGCTCTGGCGGCAGCATTCTGCCTTTCCAAGCCCATGGCCGCCTACCAGATGGGGGAGGCCTACGCCCGGAGCGTGGGCATCAATGTCAAAGCCTTTTCCCGGCTGCTGGTGCTGCTTTCCAGCCTGCTGGCCGCCTGTGTCACGGCCTTTGCGGGGCCCATCTCCTTTGTGGGCATCGCGGTGCCCCATCTGGTCAAGCAGCTGTTCGGCAGCGCAAGGCCGCTGGTGGTGCTGCCCGGGTGCTGCCTGGGCGGGGCGGCCTTCTGCCTGCTGTGCGACCTCATCGCCCGCAGCATGTTTGCCCCCACCGAGCTTTCGATCAGCGCCGTAACGGCAGTGTTTGGTGCACCGGTGGTCATCTGGCTGCTGGTGCGCCGGGGTCAGGAGGGTGTGCGATGAAATACCTCTGTGAAACGAAAGAGCTGGCCATCGGCTATGGCAGCGCGCCCCTTGCTTCCGACATCACGCTGGGGGCGGTGCCGGGGCAGATCCTGGCCCTCATCGGGCCAAACGGCGCGGGAAAATCCACCCTGCTCAAAACGCTGGCGGGCCAGCTGGCCCCCCTGGGCGGGGCTGTCCTGCTGGATGGCCGCAGCCTGACCGATTACACCGGCCCGGCCCGGGCCCGGAAGCTGGCCCTGATGCTGCCCCACACCCGCCGCACCGAGCTGACTTCCTGCTTTGAGTTTGCCGCCGCCGGGCGCATCCCCTATACCGGGCGGCTGGGCATCCTGTCCGATGCCGACCGGCAGGCCGTGCGGGACGCGCTGGAACTGGTGGGGGCGTCCCCTCTGGCGGGCCGGGATTTCAACTGCATCAGCGACGGCCAGCGCCAGCGCGTTCTGCTGGCCCGTGCCATCTGCCAGCAGCCCGGAGTTTTGCTGCTGGACGAGCCGACCTCTTTTCTGGATGTCAAGGGCAAGATCGAGCTGCTGACCATCCTGCAGAAACTGGCCCATGAGCGGGGGCTGGCCGTGATCGTCAGCCTGCACGAGCTGGACATGGCGCAGAAGATCGCGGATGCGGTGGTCTGCGTGTTCCCGCACAGCGTTTCGGGGGTGCTGACCCCAAAGGAGGCCTTTGCCCCAGAGAACATCCGGGCGCTGTACAGCCTGACCAAGGAGCAGTACGAGGCCGTGTTCGGCCCGGAAAAGCCTGCCGGGCCAAAGTTTGAACATTACGTCCGCAGTGGGCAGAAGCTGCTCCGCTGCGGGTACACCACCGGCACCTGCGCGGCGCTGGGTGCGGCGGGGGCCGCGCGGCTCCTGCTCACCGGCCATGCACCGGAGAGCGTTGCCCTGCGCACGCCGAAGGGCATCGTGGTGGAGGTGGCCCCGCTGTACTGCCGCCCCGCCGGAGCCGGTGCCGAATGCGCCATTGAGAAAGACGGCGGGGATGATGTGGATGTGACCACCGGCCTGCCCGTGATCGCCGCCGTAGAATTGCTGCCCGATACCACCGAGATCCGCATCTCCGGCGGCAAGGGCGTGGGCCGGGTGACCAAGGCCGGGCTGGATCAGCCGGTGGGGGAAGCTGCCATCAACCATGTGCCCCGGCAGATGATCGCTGAGGCCCTGCAAAGGGAAGCCGAAAGCGCCTGCTACACCGGCGGCTTTGCCGTGACCATCTCCATCGAGGGAGGGGAAGAGGTGGCAAAGCGTACCTTCAACCCCCACATCGGGGTCGAGGGCGGGCTTTCGGTGCTGGGAACCAGCGGCATTGTGGAGCCTATGAGCCAGCAGGCGATCCTGGACACCATCCAGCTGGAAATGAATCAGGCTGCTCTCCGGGCGGGCAGCCCCAGGCGGCTCATCCTGGCCCCCGGCAATTACGGGCTGGACTATCTGCACGAAAGATACCCGGAGTTTCACGCTGTTCCGGTGGTGAAAACCTCGAACTTTATTGGAGACACGCTGGATATGGCTGCAGCGGCCCGCTTTGAAGAGGTGCTTCTGGTGGGCCATGTGGGCAAGCTGGTCAAGGTGGCGGGCGGCATTATGAACACCCATTCCCACACTGCTGACTGCCGCACCGAGCTGTTCTGCACCCATGCGGCACTCTGCGGCGCTTCCCGGGAAGTCTGCGCCGCCCTGATGAACGCTGCCACCACCGATGCCTGCCTGGAACTCCTGGACAGCGCCGGCCTGCGGGCTCCGGTGCTGGAAAGCCTGCTGCGGGCAGTCCAGCTCCACCTTGACCGGCGGGCCTGCGGGGCGTTCCGGGTGGGGGCGGTGCTGTTTTCCAACCAGCACGGCCCACTGGGAGCCACCGACACTGCCGCACAACTGCTGAACGAATGGAAGGAGCATTGAGATGGTACATTTTGTAGGCGCAGGACCGGGAGCACCGGATCTTATCACAGTAAGAGGAAAACAGTATCTTGAGGAAGCGGATGTGATCATTTATGCAGGATCTCTTGTAAATCCTCAGCTTCTGGAATATTCCAAGGATGTGTGCACCATCCACAACAGTGCGAAAATGACACTGGAAGAAGTAATCTCCGTTATGGAGAGAGCGGAGAAAGAGGGAAAAATGACAGTCCGCCTTCATACCGGTGATCCATGTATCTACGGTGCGATCCGTGAGCAGATGGATATCCTGGATGAAAAAGGGATCCCGTATGATTCCTGTCCTGGTGTCAGCGCATTTTGTGGAGCAGCATCCGCACTGAACCTGGAATATACACTTCCGGATATTTCCCAGAGTGTGATCATTACAAGAATGGAAGGAAGAACACCGGTACCGGCGAAAGAGAGCATTCAGTCTTTTGCGGCCCATAACGCAACGATGGTAATTTTCCTCAGTACAGGTATGCTGGAAGAACTGAGCCGCAGACTGGTAGAGGGCGGATACCGGGAAGATACACCGGCTGCCATTGTTTACAAGGCAACCTGGCCGGATGAGAAGAAATTTATCTGTACAGTGGGAACACTGGCTCAGACAGCAAAAGAAAACAATATCACAAAAACAGCTCTGATGCTGGTAGGTGATGCGGTAAATGCTGCCCATTATGACAGATCTAAGCTGTATGATCCGGGATTTACCACAGAATTCCGTGAGGCTACGAAATAAAATATGAATATTTCCATCATTTGCTTCAGTATGACAGGGCTGGAGACAGGGGAAAAACTTCAGAAAGCACTGAAAACAGAAGGGGAGCAGGTCACTCTTGCAAAAAAAAGCCGTTATCTCCCGGATTCTGTTTCCATCTCCACTTCCCAGTGGGCCGGGGAACAGTTTCAGGCGGGAAAAGATGGCGTGATCTTTATCGGGGCCTGTGGAATTGCCGTTCGCAGCATTGCACCGTATATTGCCGGGAAAAAAACAGATCCTGCAGTTCTGGTAATTGATGAGTGCGGGCAGTTTGTGATTTCTCTTCTCTCCGGACATCTTGGGGGAGCCAATGAGCTGGCGGTCCGCTGTGCCGGATATCTTCACGCTACGCCGGTGGTGACTACGGCGACAGATCTTCACAGCCGTTTTGCAGTAGATGTTTTTGCAAAAAAGAACGGGTGTGCCATTTTCCATATGAAAGCGGCCAAGGAAGCATCTGCCGCACTGCTTGCAGGAGAGAAGATCGGTTTTTACAGTGAATTTCCATGGGAAGGCGATCTGCCGGACGGGCTGATGCTCTGTGGGAAAGACGGAATCCCATCAGTTACAGGGCAGATGGATGAATCAGCCGGGGAAGTGCCGGAAACCGGTATTGCGGTCACTTTGCACAGAGGCTGTCTGCCATTTTCCAATACTGTGCATGTAGTTCCCCCGGTGGCAGTTCTTGGCATGGGGTGCCGGAAGGGAAAGGATGCTGCATCCATTCAGAGCGCGGCGATTGAATGTCTGCAGGAAGCAGATCTTTATAAGGAGGCCCTGCATTCCATAGCCAGCATTGACCTGAAAAAAGAGGAACCAGGGTTGCTTTCCCTGGCAGAATCCTGGCATCTTCTTTTTGAGACGTTTACGGAAGAAGAACTGAAGACAGTAAAAGGAGAGTTTACTCCGTCAAAATTTGTGAAAAAAATAACGGGAGTTGACAATGTCTGTGAGAGAAGCGCAGTGCTTGCATCCGGACAGGGAACCCTGATCAGAAAAAAAACAGGCCGGGACGGTGTGACTACCGCTCTTGCAGCCGGAAATCGGAGGATACGTTTTGAGTAAGATTTATGTTGTTGGAATTGGACCGGGCGCATACGACCAGATGACTGGAAGAGCGATCCGTGCATTAAATGAAAGTGATGTGATCATCGGTTATACAGTATATGTGGATCTTGTAAAAGAATATTTTGCAGGAAAAGAATTTATGACCACACCCATGAAAAAAGAGGTAGACCGCTGTGTCCTTGCTTTTGAGGAAGCAAAAAAAGGAAAAACTGTTTCCATGATCTGCAGTGGGGATGCCGGTGTATATGGAATGGCAGGACTGATGTATGAAGTCGGAGAAAATTACCCGGACGTGGAGCTGACGATCATTCCAGGTGTGACAGCAGCCACGGGAGGAGCGGCAGTCCTGGGAGCACCGCTGATCCATGATTTCTGCCTGATCAGCCTGAGCGATCTTCTCACACCATGGGAAAAGATCGAGGCAAGACTTCTGGCAGCCGCACAGGCAGATTTTGTAGTGTGTCTCTATAATCCTTCCAGCAGAAAGCGTAAAGATTATCTTCAGAAAGCATGCGATCTGATGATGAAATACAAATCTCCGGATACTGTCTGCGGTACGGTTGCACAGATCGCCCGTGACGGAGAACATGCACAGGTAATGACCCTGAAAGAACTCCGGGATACAGAAGTAGATATGTTTACCACTGTTTTTGTGGGAAATTCCCAGACCAAAAATATCAATGGTAAAATGGTAACACCAAGAGGATATAAAAATGTATAAAGCCATTGTTTTTGCAGGCACGACAGAAGGTTATGCACTCTGTGAGTTTCTTGCGGAGAACAGGGTTTCTGTTTATGCATGTGCAGCTACGGAATATGGCGGATCTCTTCTACAGGAAAATGAATTTCTTCATGTCAGTGCCGGCAGGCTGAAAACAGAGGATATGGAGGAACTTTTCCGGAAGGAGAAACCGGAGATCGTTCTGGATGCCACCCATCCTTATGCTGCGGAAGTAACGAAAAATATCCGCACAGCCTGTGAGAGCGCAGGTGTTTTGTATCAGCGGATCCTTCGCCCTGAAGGAGAGAAGAACAGTGAAGCCATCTATGTGGAAAGCACAGAAGAAGCGGCAGCGTTTCTTTCCGGTACAGAGGGAAATATTTTTCTTACAACAGGAAGTAAGGAACTGGCGAAATTTACAGGAATTCCGGATTATAAAGAGCGTTTATTTGCCAGAGTCCTGTCCATTCCTTCTGTGATCCGCTCCTGTGCGGAACTTGGGATCGAGGGAAAACACCTCATAGGAATGCAGGGGCCGTTTTCCGCTGAGATCAATGAAGCGATGCTGCGCCAGTTTCAGTGCAGTTATCTGGTGACAAAAGATACCGGTCTTGCGGGAGGATTTCCGGAGAAGATGGAGGCCTGCCAGCGTTGCGGGGTTACTCCTGTGATCATTGGAAGACCTCTGAAAGAAGAGGGGCTTTCCCTGCAGGATGCAAGAGTATTTCTTTCAAAAATGTTTGGATTTACGCTGTCTCAGAAGATTTCTCTTGTGGGAATCGGCATGGGAGCAGAGAAGACGCTGACGCTGGAGGGAAAAAAAGCGCTCAATGAGGCTGAACTTCTTATCGGGGCGAAACGTATGACCGAAGCAGTGCAGAAACCCGGTCAGATGGTTCTTCATGAATATCGGAGCGAAAAGATCGTGGAGTACATCAGGGAACATCCGAAGTACCGTACGGTGGCGATCGCCCTTTCCGGCGATGTGGGATTTTACAGTGGTGCGAAGAAGCTGATCGATCAGCTGGATGGCAATGTTGAGGTGATCTGCGGAATTTCTTCTGTGGTATATTTTATGTCGAAGATCGGTCTTTCCTGGGATGACGCGAAGATCGTCAGTGCTCATGGACGGAACTGTAATCTGATCTCCCTGATACGCCATAATCCAAAAGTATTTTCGATTCTCGGAACAGAAGACGGAGTGGCTGTACTGGCATCCAGGCTTGTATATTATGGAATGGGAGATGTGACGCTCTATGTGGGAGAAAATCTTTCCTACGAAAACGAGAAGATCTTTCATGATAAGGCGGCAAACCTTACAGAGTATCGTGGAGATGCTCTGAGTGTGGTGACTGCCTGCAATGAAAAGGCTACGCCAATGTCTGCAGTCCATGGGATCAGTGATGGAGAATTTCTTCGTGGAAAAGCGCCTATGACCAAGGAGGAAGTGCGTACCGTCTCTCTCTCCAAGCTTCGCCTGTCCGAAGATTCGGTGTGCTATGATGTGGGTGCGGGCACAGGTTCCGTGTCTGTAGAGATGGCTCTGCGTGCATGGATGGGCCAGGTTTATGCCATTGAGAAAAAAGAAGATGCCCTTGCTCTTTTGAAAGAAAATAAAAAGAAATTCGCGGTGGATAACCTTGCGATCATACCGGGAGTGGCGCCGGAAGCCATGACAGAACTTCCTGCTCCGACTCATGCGTTTATTGGCGGATCTTCCGGAAATATGCAGGATATCATAAACCTTCTTCTGGAAAAAAATCCGAAAGTAAGGATCGTGATCAACTGTATTACCCTGGAAACTGTGACAGAAGCCATGAATGCCATCCGTGATTTTGGACTGGAAGATGTGGATATTGTGCAGCTTGCGGCGGCAAGATCCAAATCCATAGGGCGCTATCATATGATGATGGGAGAGAATCCTATTTATATCATTTCCTGCAGTGGAAGAGGGGAGGAAATTCGGTGAAGATTCCAAGGATACTTCTCGCGGCAGGTGCCAGCGGAAGCGGAAAAACACTGATCACCTGCGGACTTCTTCAGGCACTGGTGAACCGGAAGTTAAAAACTGCATCTTTTAAATGCGGACCGGACTATATTGATCCGATGTTCCACAGCCGTGTGATCGGAACAAAATCCAGGAACCTGGATACTTTTTTTACAGATGGAGATCGTACGAGATATCTTCTGGCAAAGAATGCCGGAGACTGTGAGATTGCGGTAATGGAAGGCGTTATGGGATATTATGACGGGGTGGGAGGCACCACATCCAGAGCCAGTGCCTATGATCTGGCTTCTGTTACGGATACGCCGGTGATCCTGATCGTAAACAGCCGTGGGATGAGTGTGTCTCTGGCTGCCTATGTGAAAGGCTTTCTGGAATATAAAAACGACAGCCATATCCAGGGCGTGATCTTTAACCAGATGTCTCCAATGCTGTATCCCCGGATGAAAAAACTTCTGGAAGAGGAGCTTTCTGTAAAAGTGCTGGGATATGTCCCGAAAGTGGAGGACTGTGTGATCGAAAGCCGCCATCTGGGTCTTGTGCTTCCGGAAGAGATCCCGGAACTTAAAAACAGGCTGGGGAAACTTTCGGAAATACTGGAAAAAACACTGGATATTGACGGAATCCTGAAACTGGCAGGAAAAGCACCAGAACTATCTATACCGGAATTTTCGGATCTTATCCGGAAAGACAGTGCGTTTGGATATCGCTCGTCAGAAAAGGTGCGGATCGGTGTGGCGGATGATGAGGCGTTTTGTTTCTTTTATGCAGATAATTTAAGCCTGCTGGAACAGATGGGAGCAGAACTGGTACATTTTTCCCCGATCCATGATACAGAGCTTCCCGGGAATCTGGACGGGCTTCTTCTCTGTGGCGGTTATCCGGAGCTGAATGGAAAAGCCCTGGAGGAAAACCAGGAGATGTGCAGCTCGATACGGAAGGCCGTGGAAGGTGGAATGCCCTGTCTGGCGGAATGCGGCGGTTTTATGTATCTTCATCAGGAAATGGAAGATATGGAGGGAAATTTCCGCAAAGTCTGCGGCGTGATCCCGGGAAGATCTTTCCGTACACCGAAACTGACCAGATTTGGATATATTACTCTTACGGAAAAAAAGGATTCCGGCCTTGGTGAGATCCCGGCTCATGAATTCCATTATTTTGACTCCACAGATTGCGGAACCGATTTTCATGCATCCAAACCGGCATCCACAAGAGGCTGGGACTGTATGCATTATGAGGGACGGCTGATGGCAGGATTTCCCCATCTTTATTATTATGGAAATCCGAAAGTTCCCGTACATTTCCTTAAAAATGCGCTGGAATATAAAAAAGAACGGAGGCAGAAAAAAGATGCTGAAATATAGTCTTTTGGCACTGATCCTTGGATTTGTGCTGGATCTTCTTATCGGGGATCCCAGATGGCTGTACCATCCTGTCTGTGTTATCGGAAATCTGATCACGGTACTGGAGAAAGCCATTCGGAAGATTTTTCCGAAAAGTCATGGAGGAGAGCTGGCAGGAGGCTTTGTGACCGTAGTTCTTATCTGTCTGTTCAGTGGTGGTGTGCCATTTCTGGTCCTTTATTATCTTTATCGTTTTCTGCCGGTGGCCGGTTTTGTGCTGGAGGTATTCTGGTGCTATCAGCTGCTTGCCACCCGTTCTCTGAAAGATGAAAGCATGAAAGTTTATGACAGCCTGAAAAACGGGACACTGGATGAGGCGCGTTATGCGGTTTCCATGATCGTTGGCCGTGATACCAAAGAGCTTACGGAAACCGGTGTGACAAAAGCAGCAGTGGAAACAGTTGCGGAAAATGCTTCGGATGGTGTTATCGCGCCCATGCTTTATATGGCCATTGGTGGTGTGCCGCTGATGTTTCTGTACAAAGGCATCAATACCATGGATTCCATGCTGGGATACAAAAATGATAAATACCTGTACTTTGGCCGTGTTGCAGCCAAACTGGATGATGTGGCAAATTATATCCCTGCCAGGCTCTCCGGCTGGCTGATGGTAGCAGGAACTGTTTTTACAGGGATGGATACGAAGAATGCGGCAAAGATCTACAAAAGAGACCGGAGAAACCATGCAAGTCCCAACTCTGCACAGACTGAGGCTGCCATGGCGGGCGCTCTGGATGTACAGCTTGCTGGAAATGCATATTATTTTGGAAAATTATATCCGAAAGAGACAATCGGAGATGATGTGCGTCCTATCGAGCCGGAAGATATTTTAAGAGCCGGTAATCTGATGGACGGAACAGCACTTCTGACACTTCTTGTCTTTGGATTACTGAAATATTGTATGATACTGATGTAAGGGGAATAAAAGGTTATGGAATAT
>OIAY01000387.1_pt1 | contig 14850 bp, 11 predicted proteins | sample 1580831 | NCBI WGS metagenome assembly OIAY01 (sample SAMEA3882522, study PRJEB24775) | human gut metagenome | biome: human-associated habitat; feature: intestine environment; material: feces | place: Netherlands | collected 2009/2010 | reverse complement strand
CTTGATCTTCTGCGCGTCCGACTCCTTCAGAAACGCGGTCGGGTCGGCACTGTCCGCCGCAGCCGAGCCGTCGGAAGTGGAACCCCCGTCCGAACCGGACGAACTACCCGAAGCCGAGCCAGCAGAATCGCCGGTATTGTACAAATCGCTCACCACAGCGTCGGACTTCGGCTGCACGACGATATTCGAACCGTACGTGCTCAGCTCCGCGTTGAGCTTGTCGCCCACGTCGAACACCACGCCGAGCATGGCCACGCTGACGGTGGCGGACAGGCACACGGTGACGGCGATGAGCAGACGGCGTTTGAACTGCCGGCTGAACGAGCGAGAGATCATTTTCAGGAAGAACATGGCACCCCCTTACCTTTCTCGGCGCTCACTGGAAATGGCTCGACAGCGCGTCGAGCGTGGACGTTTGGATGACGATTTTGCCCAGCTTGACCTGGTAGTCGAACGGTATCGGGTTGCAGCCGCCTTTGAAGCCGATGGTGGCGAGGTTGATGGCCACATCGCACTTCTTGCAGATGATTTTGCCGTCCTTCTCGTAGTAGCCGGCGTCGCCGCAGTTGTCGCACGCGTCGAGGCCGACGCCGTACGCGCCGCCGTTCTTCTTGATGATGATGAATCGCATGGAAGTGCCGTCCTTCGCGCGGTATTCGAAGCGGTGCAGGTGGCCGTCGGAAATCTGGCTGAATTTGATGGTGGCCACGCCGTCGGCGAGCGAGTAGTCTTCCGGCGGCGACAGCGTGACGACTTTCTGCGTTTGCGCGACGCCGTACGTCAGGGCCACGGTGACGCAGATCATGGCGACCAGGCTGAACGCGCCGGCCGCTTTCGCGCGGCGGCGGAACGCGATATGCGTGCGTGCGATCGCCTCGTTGGCGCCGGTCGGCTTGACTTTGAAGCCCATGACGATGCTGGCGATTGCCGGAATGGCGAAGACGAGCGCCATTGCGATGGTCAGGCTGCGCTGATGGTTGATGCCCCACACGAGCGCGAGGAAGGCGGCGGTCGGGAAGCTGACGATGCGTTTGGATTGGAGGATCTGCGCAAGGTCGGTGAAATGCTGTGCGAACAACAGCGCGACCAACAGCAGCACCGCCGTCGTGAACGACCAGCGGACGGCGGTGGAACGCATCGTGCGGAAGATAAGCGCGGCGATGATTGCGACGGCCGCGCCCAAAGCGAAGCCAAGCGCGCGCAACAGCATGTCGGAAGTGAAGATGGGATCGCCCGGCTCGACGAAGATCGTCAGTCGCAGAATCACGTCGGGCAGCGCACGAAAGGTGGTGGCCGCGATCGCAAGCGCCGCAACGAGATTCGCGATGTCGAGCAGCGCGCGGTGGTTGTGCCAGTCGGCGGTGATGCGGCGGGCGAACAGGACGATGACGAACACGGCCACGTCGAGGATCACGCAGCACCACAGGGTCGGATAGTTGACGAACGTGCGTTGCGTGATGACGGCGGTGGCGCGCAGCGCGGCGAATACGACTGCGCCGGCGAATCCAACAACGAAACCGGCCAGCCGCCAGTACGCGCTCAGAGGCTTGTCACGCCCCTCACCGACGGTGAGCATGACGCTCAACGCCATGACGAGCAGCGCCGGCGCCAACACCCCCTGCAACACCGTCACAAACTGCAGCAGCATCCCAAAATCCTTTCATCCAAAAACCCAACTCAAAGAGCCCAACGATTCCCATTCCGCCCCATCCCAAAGAGTCCCACCCCTCTCATCCCTCCCCTAAAATGCGAGGATTTCCCGGACCCCCTCCACAATCGCAGAGGTGAATCCATCCCCCTAAACGCGAGAGAGCGGTTTCGGTATGCATTGCCCGACCGTAAGCTTGGCCGAACGGCCTTGAGTGTGTCGGGTGATGCATACCGAAACCGCGAACGGGCTACGCTAGGAGATCACCACTCCTGCGGCGTATAGTTCCAGTCCGGGAAGGTGACCTCGATCGGTTCCGTCCAGAAGCGTCCCTTCACACCCGTCTCCGGATCGACGTGCAGCATCCAGCCCTTCTTCTCCGGGGATTCGATCTTCAGCACAAGCTTGTACGCGCCGGCCTTGTCGAGCTTGACGTTGGCGCCGTAGTGCGGGCCGTCGGAGGCGTTCATCTGCATGAAGGTTCCGGAGGCGACGGACGCGTTGGAGGTCTTGTCGATGATGTCGTAGTTGACGGTCAGGTCCGGCACGAAATCGCCCTTGCCGTAGCCGAGTTCGGTGCCCTTCTGGTTGGCATGGATGTCGGCCTCGAGGTGGAAGGAAGCGTCAGCAGCCTTCAGGCCCATGGAAGACGGCTCCATATCGATCGGCTGGAAGTACACAGCGCCCACGGTCAGCGGGCCGGCGTCCTGATCCTGCTCTTCAGCAGTACCGGACGGGCCAACCGGAACCTCTTCGAAACCGGCGCCGGAATCGGAGGAAGAATCGGAGGAAGAGGAGTCGGAAGACTGGGAGGAGGAGTCAGCCTTAGTGTCGGATGCGGAGTTGGTGGAACCGCAGGCAGCCATGGACACGGTCATGGAACCGGCGAGCAGCAGGCCGAGCAGAGCGGCCAGTTTCTTGTTCTTCATCATTGTTATTCCTTTTCTCTATCTCTGGTGAATTAGGATTCACGCTTAGATAATTGCAATTATTCAGTTATGAGATAAGTGCGGCGTGGGCTGGAGGAATTGGCATCGATCCGAGGCCGTGCCGCAAGTCTGTCAGTTGTCTGCAGTTATGGGAGGAAACGGACGAGCTAGACGGGCTACGCCTTCACGGCCGGGACCTCGACAGTAGCCTGCGCCTTCAGCTTGCGCTGCTTGATGAAGCCGACCACGAACAGCGCGATAACCGCAACGGCTGCGATGGCCTGCGCCACTAGGCATTCGACGTACGGGTAGAGGCCAAGCCAATCGTTCGTCGGCACACCGTTCAGGTAGAAGGCGGGCAGCAAGTCGCCCTCGATCAGCGAGTGGACGCCGCCGCCGGCGAACACCACCACCAGCACAGACATCAGAATCGAAGTGACCAGGAAGAACGGACCAATCGGAATCTTCACGGAGGTGAAGCGGAAGAGCAGGAAGATGCCGACAAGCACCACCGCGGCGGTCAGACCACCGATCCACATACCGCGAGTATCGCGGCTCATCGTGTAGATGGACTCGTAGAAGATCACGGTTTCAGCGCCTTCACGGAACACGGCGAGGAAGCTCAGCATAGCCAGCGAGACCACGGTTTTCAACGTCACGTTGTCGGCACTTGCGGCGGCTTCGGCATCAGCCACAGCAGCCTCGGTCTTCTTGCGAATGTAACGGTTCCACGCTTCCACGCTGGACTTGTTCAGCATCCAGTTACTCGTCCACAGCAGCATGCCCATGGCGATCAGTGCGCAGGTGCCTTCCATGATCTCCTGAATCGGGCCGGAGCCGCCGAAGGCGAACACGAAGATCACAGCCACCAAGCCGGCGCCGAGCAGACCGACGAGCACACCCAAGTAAATCCACTTGACGAAGCGCTTGTTATCGGACTTGACCAAGTAGGCGACGATGGCTGCAACCACCAGCAGAGCTTCAAGACCCTCACGGATAAGCACGAGGAACGCCTGGCCGGAGGAGCTGGTGACCAGCTTGGTGAAACCGTCTTCCTTATCGGCGGCACCACCGTCAAAAATGCCGGCGTCCTTGATCAGCATGGCCTTGAGGTCGTCGATCAGCTTCTTGGTGTCTTTCAGGGATGCGCCGGCGTTCATGGACTTGCGGCACATCTTGAACTGGTATTCCACCTGCGAGACGCGGTTGCCGCTGATGGCGTTCATCACGTTCTTTTCGAAGCCGAGCTTCTCGTAGTACTGGTAGTACGCGTTGTTGACGAGGCTGGAGCCTTCCGCGCCCTTGCCGGAGACGGCGGCTTTGTAGGCTTTGTCGAGGATGACGTTCATTTCGCTGGCGACTTCGCTCCACGTGCGGTCGCCTTTGCCTTTGGAGGAGTTCTTTTTGGCCGCGTCGAGCTTCTTACGTTCGGCTGCGGTCTGTTCGGCGCGCTGCTTCGCGTAGGTTTTGGGGTCGGCGAGGTTCGCGTTGCCATCGAGCGTCTGCGCGGTGGCGGTGAGGTCCGCGTTCAGCGCATCGATTTTGCCGGCGATCGCGCTCCCCTGGCCCTGCTGGTACGCAAGTCCTTCCAAATCGGTGAACTGCCTGAGCAGTGTCTGCTGACATTCGGCGGAAATGGTGTCGTTGACGGCCTTCGAGAAGTTGGAGGCGTCGTAGCCGATCCAATGCGCGGTCTGGAAGCCGGTGCCGGCCTGGCCGTAATCGCCGTCGTTGTAGTCTTTTTCGGCGGTGGCGAGCTGCTTGGCGATGTTCTGCGCAGCGGCGGTCCAGGAATCGAAATTCGTTTGGCTGTCGTCGGCGGCGGACGCCTGCTGCGGCATCGCGGTGCCGGCGAACAGCGTGGCGAGCGCGATCATCAGCGCGGCGACGAGCGCGGCGAGACGGCCGGAAGCCGAGACGCGCGAATCGCACGAATCGTAGGAACCGGCTGCGTGGCGCTGCGCGACGCGAGATGACATGGGTCGAACCTTCCTTCCGCAAATCTTTTCGGCGCGCTTTCCCCGACGTACCCGACGTACGAAGCGCGCATCGGAAGCCAAGATAGAACGAAAGTTTTTTGAATAACAGTCTTGATTTTTAATTGGTCTTGTTGTATCGCGCATGAAAAAACGTTGGAATTCCGCCGTTTTTATTTTTCCCGTTTTCCGCGTGTCGTCTCACATTGTGACGCTCACCGCCGTCCCGCAACACCCCCCGTCCGCCCGAAAACGTGAAGCGAACTCCATGCCAAAGCGTCGGTCTGTATAATCGCGACTTGTATAATCACGATTAGTATAATCGTAACTATACAAAGCTACGGGGGTATCAAAATAAGGCGATGCCTCATGCCACATATAGCGCATATCAGGTTGCCCAGGCACGAACTACGCCAAGCCGGGCACGCGCTAGCATCGTGGTATGGATTCCATTGCACCGCTCGCACAGCGCATGCCGTATACCACCGCGTTTCCCAAGGCGCTCGGCACGGGGTTGTTGATTTCGACGCCTCACCCGATCACTGCGGAATTGCGCGGCGAGATGGAACGGTTCATCGATGAATACGAGCATGCGCTTTCGCGATTCCGCGCTGATTCGCTGGTTGCGCACATCGGCAATGCGGAGCATGGCGGGCATTTCGATTTTCCCGATTGGGCCGGCCCGCTATTCGATTTGTACGACGCGCTGCACGCCGCCACGCGCGGTGCGATCGACCCGTGCGTGGGCGAGGACCTGATTCGTCTCGGTTACGATCCCGCGCTGAGTTTCACCGTTGAAGCCGACGCCGGCGAGCGCCTGGGCGCGCTGCACGGACGGGCCGTATGGGGTCGTGATGTGGTTCGTTCGAGTGGTACGACATTGGTTACACGCAGTCCGGTTCATGTGGATTTCGGCGCGTGCGGCAAGGGTTATCTGGTGGATTCGCTGGGCGGATTGCTCACCGATTCAGAACTTTCGCGCACATCGCATGTCAAGTCAGCCGAAACGACCAACCCGACATGCCAATCTTCCACCTCAGACAGCAAACGCGAAAGCGCTGCCCCGGAATTTGTGATTGATGCGGGCGGCGATCTGCTGGCGCGCACGAACAAGCCGATCCGTGTGGCGCTTGAGGATCCGGATGATCCGTCCTGCGCGGTCGGCGTCGCACTGATCGGCGATGGCGCGTTCTGTGCGAGCGCGCCCAGCCGTCGCCATTGGGAGGTGGCGGTGAACGAACAGACGCATCTGGCGATTCACCACCTGCTCAACGCCATCGACGGCCTGCCCGTGCAACAAACGGAAGCCGCCTGGGTTGCAGTGCAATCCGCGTCATTTGGCGACTATCCGACTGCGGTGGCGGACGGGTTGGCTACGGCGCTGTTCGTTGCGGACCCGAATGAACTGCGCAGCGTTTTTGTTTTCGATTGCGCCACGTTGGACGCCGACCGTCACGCCACCATCAGTGCCGGTTTCCCCGGCCGCTTCTTCTGATTTCCAACAAAACTCACGGAATGAGGTTGCCGGCGGCCACGTACAGGTCCCACCAATCCTGCTTGTCGAGGTCGATGTCCGCGCCGTCGAGCATTTCGCCCAGCCGGGTGGGGTTCATCGAGCCGAGCACGATCTGAATCTTCGCCGGATGCCTGAGCACCCATGCGGTGGCGATGGCGTTGGCGCTCACGCCGTACTTGGCGCCCTTTTCGTCCAGTGCCTTGTTCAGCTCCGGGAAGTGCTCGTTGCCTACGAACGGGCCGTATTCCGTGCCGGACTGGAATGGGCTCCACGCCTGGATGGTCATGTGGCGCAGTCGCGAGTAGGACAGCAGGCCGTCCGAATGGTTGGCCACGACCATGCCTTCGGCGCCGGAGTTGGTCATCAGCTCGTCGCTGACCATCTGCGCGTGCATCAGACCGAACTGCAGCTGGTTCGCTTCAAGCCTCATGGCCGGGTCGTCTCCGAGCCAGGACTGCAGCAGTTCCGCCTGCCACGGGTTCACGTTGCTCACGCCGAAGTGGCGCACTTTGCCCGCCTTGTGCAGGGTGGTGAACGCTTCGACGATTTCTTCGGCCTCCATCAGGGTGTCGGGCCTGTGCAGGAGCGCGAAGTCCACGTAGTCAGTGCCGAGCGCTTCCAGTTCCTCGTCGAGTCGCGTGATGAGGTGCTTCGCGGAGAAGTCGTAGCGGGTGGCGTGCACGTTGTTCGGGTCGCTGAAGTCGATGTTGATACCGAACTTCGTCTGCAGGAAGATGTCCTCGCGCTTGAGCCCGGCGTCCTTCCACGCGCGGCCGAGCACACGCGAGCTGGCATGGTCGTGGTTGACGTTGAATCCGTAGATGTCCGCCGTGTCGAAGAAGTTGACTCCATGCTCGGCGGCCGTACGCACGACTTCTGCCGCAGCGTCCGCATCCAGCGCGTCCATGCGCATCACGCCGAGCGCCGCCTGCGATGCGACCACTGCCGATTTGCCGATTTCGATGCTTTTCATGACTGCCCACTTTCTTTGTGATTTTCAAATACGTCAATCGATTGACGTCAGTCACCTCAATGGTAAATCCGCCGTCCCGTCAGCGCAACACAATAAAAATGCCGAAGCCAAAACGCAAAAATCCGGAGGGGTGGTCCCTCCGGATTTTTTAGCGAGTCAGCACACCAACCTCACTCGGCCAGCGTGAACTGGCTGTTGTAGATGTCGGCGTAGAAGCCGCCCTTGGCGAGCAGTTCCTCGTGCGTGCCGCGTTCCACGATGTCGCCGCCGTTCATCACCAGGATCATGTCGGCGTCGCGGATGGTGGACAGGCGGTGCGCGATCACGAAGCTCGTGCGGCCCACGGTCAGCGCGTCCATCGCCTTCTGGATCAGCTCTTCGGTACGGGTGTCGACAGACGAGGTGGCCTCGTCGAGGATCAGGATCGGCGCGTCCTCCACCATCGCTCGCGCGATCGTCAGCAGCTGACGCTGGCCCTGGGAAAGCGACGCCTTGTCGTCGAGCACGGTGTCGTAGCCGTTCGGCAGCGACATGATGTAGTGGTGCAGGCCGACGGCCTTGCATGCGGCCACGATCTGCTCGTCGGTGACGTCCTTCTTCGAATACGCGATGTTTTCACGCACTGTTCCACGGAACACCCACGTGTCCTGCAGCACCATGGAGAACTGGTCGTGCACGTTCCAACGCGGTACGGACTTGGTGTCGATGCCGTCAATCGAAATCGTGCCACCGGAAATCTCGTAGAAGCGCATCAGCAGGTTGACCATCGTGGTCTTGCCGGCGCCGGTCGGGCCGACGATGGCCACCTTCTGGCCGGCCTTCACGGACGCGGAGAAGTCGTTGATGATGGTCTTGTCCGCGTCGTAGCCGAAGCGCACGTGGCTGAATTCCACGTCGCCGCGCACCGGCTGCGGCTTGCCGTCCGCGCCGACGCCCAGCAGCGCCTGCTTGCCGGTTTCGTCGGACAGTTCCGGCTCCTCAAGGAAGCCGAAGACGCGTTCGGATGCGGCCGCGCAGCGCTGCAGGTTCTGGAACGCCTGCGCGAACTGGGACAGCGGCTGCGTGAACAGGCGGATGTACATCATGAACGCCACGATCACGCCGAATTCGATCTTGCCGTCCATGGCGAGCGCCGCGCCGACCACGCACACCACCACGTAGCCGAAGTTGCCGACGAAGTTCATGATCGGCATCATCAGGCCGGACAGGAACTGGCTCTTCCAGCCGGACACGTACAGGTCGTTGTTGTACTTCTCGAACTGCTCGATGGAGCGTTCCTCGCCGCAGTATGCCTTGACCACGGTGTGGCCGGTGTACATTTCCTCGACGTGGCCGTTGACGTCGCCGAGCGCCACCTGCTGGCGGGTGAAGTACTTCTGCGACACCTTCATGATCACGCCCATGATGATCAGGCCGAGCAGCGCGGAACCGATGGCGCACAGCGTCATGATCACGTTGTTGTAGAACATCATGATGAGCGCGCCGAAGAACAGCGTGACCGATGTGATGAGCGAGCCGACCGACTGGCCGAGCGTCTGTCCGATCGCGTCGACGTCGTTGGTGATGCGGCTCAGCACGTCGCCGTAGCTGACTTTGTCGAAATATTTCAGCGGCAGGCGATTGATTTTCTGGCTGATCGCCTCACGCAGCTGCTGTGCGGTGCGTTGCGTGACGTTGGCCATCAGCCAGCTTTGCAGGTAGCTCAGCAGCGCGTACCCGACGTACAGCGCGACGAGCAGCCATGCGATGCGCGACACCGCGTCCATATCGATCGAGTTCATGACGGGCTTGCCGTGCACCATGGCCGGCAGACCCTTCGTGATCTCGTTGGTCATGTCCTTGAGCTTGTCCGGGCCGATGATCTGGCACACCGTGCCGGCAGCGCCCAGAACCAGCGCGAGAATCATCACCGGAATGTACCGGCTGCAGAATTTCACGAGCTTCTTCATCACTCCGCCGAAGTCCTTCGGCTTTTCCACGGCCCCACGGCCGCGTCCCATTCCTCTTGGCATGTCTCCCCCTTTCAGCGCTTCAGTTCGTCTTCGCTCAACTGCGATTCGGCGATCTGCCGATACACTTCGCACGTGTCGAGCAGTTCCTCGTGCGTGCCCTGGCCGACCACTTTGCCGTCGTCGAGCACGATGATGCGGTCGGCATTCATGATGGTGCCGATGCGCTGCGCGACGATGAGTTTCGTGGAATCCTTCGCTTCCTTTTCGAGCGCGTCACGTACGGCACGGTCGGTTTTGAAGTCGAGCGCGGAGAAGGAATCGTCGAAGATCAGGATTTCCGGATGACGGTAGACGGCGCGTGCGATCGACAGACGCTGCTTCTGCCCGCCCGAAACGTTGGAACCGCCCTGCGAAATGCCAGAATCGTACTTCTTCTGCTTTTTGTCGATGAATTCCGTCGCCTGCGCGACGTCGCATGCGCGGCGCACGGTGTCGTCGTCGCGGTCCGTATCTCCGTACGCGACGTTGCTGGCGATCGTTCCCTTGAACAGGAACGACTGCTGCGGCACGTAGCCGATCTTGTCGCGCAACGCCTTCAGCTTGTAGTCGCGCACGTTGACGCCGTCGACGAGCACCTCGCCTTGCGTGGCGTCGTAGAAACGCGGCACGAGGTTGATGAGGGACGATTTGCCGGAGCCGGTCGAGCCGATGAACGCCACCGTCTGACCCTTCTTCGCCTTGAAATTGACGCCTTCGAGCATGGCGTGACGCGAGTCGGGGTAGGCGAAGCTCACATTGCGGAATTCGATTTCGCCTTCCTCGCCCGGCTTGCCCGCGTCCTGCGTGCCGTCGGCGACCATCGGCTCGGTGTCGATGACTTCGAGCACGCGCTGCGCGGACACGTCGGCTCGCGGCCAGAGCACGAACACCATGCTCAGCAGCAGGAAGCTCATGATCACCTGGATGGAGTAGCTGGAGAACACCACCATGTTGGAAAAGGTGGTGAGCTTGTCGACGGCGTCGGCAGCGTCGATGAGGTACGCGCCGATCCAGTAGACGGCGAGCATCAGGCCGTTCATGATGGTGTTCATCAACGGCATCATGATGGCCATGGCACGGTTGGTGAACAGCTGGGTTTCGGTGAGTTCCTTGTTGGCTTCGGTGAACTTGGCTTCCTGATAGTCCTCGGCGTTGTACGCGCGCACCACGCGCAGGCCGGTGAGGTTCTCGCGCGCCACGAGGTTGATGTTGTCGGTCAGGCGCTGCATGGCCTTGAACTTCGGCATGACGAAGCTCATGATCACGGCGATGACCACCAGCAGGATGGCCACGGCGATGCCGGTTGCGAGCGTCCAATCGAAGCCCTTTCCTGCGATCTTGCACACGGCCCACACGGCCATGATCGGCGCTTTGACGATCATCATGAGGCCCATGGTGATGAACATCTGGATCTGCGTGATGTCGTTCGTGGAGCGGGTGATGAGCGACGCGGTGGAGAAACGGTTCATTTCCGCCGGTCCGAAGCTTTCCACCTTGTTGAATTCGAGCGAACGCAGGCGCTGGCTGAACGAGGCGCCCACGCGCGCGGCGATGAAGCCGGTGACGATGGCGCAGGCCGCCGAGCCGAGCGAGACGAGCAGCATTTTGCCGCCGGCCACCCAGATGTCGTGCATTTCACTGCCGGGGGTTTCGACGAGCTGCGTGATGTCGGCCATATAATCCGGCAGGGTCAGGTCAAGCCAGATCTGACCGACGATGCTGACCAGCGCGACGAGCATCTGACCGATCTCCGCTTTGGAGAGGTATCGTACGATGCGAAGCATGCTTGGTTCCTTCTCTTGTTTTGTGTTTTGCTTGTTTTCTTACGATTAGTTTTTGCGATTTTTCGCGTTTTTTGCGATTACTGGATTGCGATTACTTACACTGTGAATTATTTACAGCGTAAGATACTACGCGTCTTCCTGTGCGTTTCCTGAGAACGCGGCTTTGACCTCGTCCGCCGTGGGGCGCGGTTTGCCGGGCATGCACAGCGACATGTACGTGGTGAATTCCTCGGTGAGCTCAACGAATTCGCGCGCGCGGCGCTCCCCCATCTGCGAGAAGATCCAGCAGATCGCCTCGCGCATGCTTTCGCGCTGCCGTTCGGCGCGTTCCCTGCCCGCTTCGGTGAGGTTCACGTGCACCACACGGCGATCGTCGGGGTCGGATTCGCGTGTGATCTGGCCTTTTTTCTCCAACGCGGACAGCAGTGTGGACACGCGTCCGGTGGTGGTTTTCATTGAAGAGGCGAGCTGCGATGGCGTCAGCGGGCCTTTCCTATAGAGTTCCTGCACGGCGAAGGGTTCGCCCTTCGCGCCTTTCACCATCTCCTGCTGCATGCGCGAGCGTTTGTCCCATGTGTTGGTCGCCAATTCGTGGAACAGTTCCTCTTCAAAGCCCACGCGGCACCTCCTTCCGTCGCAATCGCCGTCATAATATCTTACAGTGTAAACATTTTACAGTGTAAGTTATTCCCAGGGCGATTTTGCAGCGAGCAAGCTACAGAAGGCACGAAAAAGGCCGCGGCCCGAATCGCGATTATTGTGCGGAATCGGGCGCGGCCAATCGTACGTATTGCGCGGAATTCAGCCGCGACGGGCGTCGACGGAGGCGTTCAGCATCGCCAGCTCATCCTGCGTGAGCGTCAGTTCGGTGGCGGCGAAGGAATCGTTGATTTCCTGCGGATTGCGGGCGCTGGGGATGGTGAACAACCGCTCGTAGCGGCTCAGTTCCCAGGCGAGCACCACGCGCTGGTAGGAGCAGCCGTGGTTGCCGGCGACCGTGCGGAACGGGTCGTACGCGCGCTGGTCGAACGCGTCGAGGAAGCCGCCGAGGGGGCTCCAGCACACGAACGCGAGTCCAAGTTCCGCGCAGTGCTCCATCGTATGCTCAGGGTCGGGGTGCGAGGGCGAGAACTGGTTCTGCACGGCGATCAGCTTGTCGCCGAGAATCTCGCGGGCGATGTCGATCTGCGCGTTGTCCACGCGGGAAATGCCCGCGTACCGGATCACGCCCTCGTTAAGCAGCTGCTTCAGCGCGCCGACCTGGTCCTCATAAGCCACTTCCGGGTCCGGTCCGTGCGAATACAACAGGTCGAGCGTATCGACGCCCAAGTGCAGCGCGGATTCCTTGGCGTCACGAATCATGGTTTCGGGGCGCGAATCCGCCATCCACCCGTATTGACTGCCCGCCGCCTGCAAATGCTGGCGTTCCCCGCCAGGCCGACGACTGCAGCCCTCGGAATCCCGCCCCTGAGTGTCCGATTCTGGCGAATCGGACACAGGAGCAACAAAAGCGGGAACCTCCATGGTGCGTCGATAGCCGGTTTTCGTGGCGACCAGCACTTCATCGCGAGGGCCGTCCCAGCTGGCGAGCGCATCACGCACCAACTTTTCGCCGTACCCCAAATCTTTCGCAGTGCCGGTACCAGGCTCGCTCGGCAGATAATACGACCAAGCTGTGTCCAAATAGCGAACACCCGCGTCCAAACCGGCGTGAATCGTCCGAATCGCAGTATCGCGATCCGGACGCCCCTCAATCGCCAAAGCCATCGTTCCCATGCCGAGCCGAGGAATCGTAAATCCTGCCAACTCACCGTTCATCATCATCTTCCCCTTCCTTGCAGGCACGCAGCCGATTCGCGCATGTTCACATCAAGACTAACTCAACGTGGACCGGCGCAAGCTTGTCGGGCGCGTGCGCGAAGATAAAGGCACAACCGAACGGGAGCCGAAAGGCTGAGAGGGAGCTCGACGAGCTTCGACCGAGGACTTGATGCGGGTAATGCCGCCGTAAGGAGACGGGTTGTTCGCGCCGCGAGGCGCATCTCATTTCCGTTCGCGATAACCGAATATCGCGTGATTAGGGTCACGGAGGGGCGCACCACCTCATAGGGTACGGTTCCTTCGGCGACCCTTTTTTCGTACCAACCGTGAATGTCCGATTCACCGGAAGCAGACGCTCGGAAGCCCACAAAGCAGTTCTGAACGTCCGTTTCGGCGGGAACGGCACTCGTGGGGCCTGACATACAGAAGGGAACCGAAATGATCATCAACGGCAAGGAAGAGGACGTCGCCACGCCGATCACCGTGGCCGAACTAGTGGAGCAGCGCGGTCTGCGCGCCGACCGCGTGGCCGTGGAGCTCAACGGCGAGATCGTGCCGCGCGCCCAGCGTGCGCAGACGCAGCTCAAGGGCACCGACACGTTGGAAATCGTCACGTTCGTGCAGGGCGGCTGAGCACAGCAGCGAAACAAACCATACGAGCGGAAACGAGAATACGAGAACAACCATGACTTTTGAACCATCCGCATCGCAGGCGCAGATCGACGCCCGCCAGCACGCTTTCGACAACCAGCCCGACCCGGCCACCCTGGTCAGCCGCGAGGAGATCCGCGCGGCCCTGCTCGACCGTCACACGGCCGCCACGCAGGACAAGCTCGACGCGGCGCACGTGGCCATCTGCGGCTGCGGCGGCCTTGGCTCCACCATCGCGGTGGCGCTGACCCGCATCGGCGTCGGCCACCTGCACTTGATCGACTTCGACCGCGTGGATATGACGAACCTGAATCGCCAGCAGTATTTCCTGAAGGACCTCGGCCAGTACAAGACGGAGGCGCTGCGCAGCAATCTGCGCCAAATCAACCCGTTCACGGACATCACCATCGACACCGTCGAGGGCATGCAGTTCGACAAGGGCTATGTCTCCGCTTACTTCGTCACGGATAACGACCGCATGGAGGCCGTGATGAAGGATCCGTACATCCTCATCACCGACCAGAAGATCTCCAGCGTTCAGGACATCATGCCTGTTCTCGAGGCTGTCCAGCGCGCCGGCCGTGGCCTGCTCATCATCGCTGAGGACATCGACGGCGAGGCTCTGCCGACCCTGGTCCTCAACAAGATCCGTGGCGCCCTCAACGTCTGCGCCGTCAAGGCTCCGGGCTACGGCGATCGCCGCAAGCGCATCCTCGAGGACATCGCCGTCCTCACCGGTGGCCAGGCCGCTCTGGACGAGCTGGGCGTGAAGGTCGCTGACATTACCGCCGATATGCTCGGTACCGCTAAGTCCGTCACCATCTCCAAGGACAACACCGTCGTCGTCGGCGGCGCTGGCTCCAAGGAGGCCATCGACGCCCGCATCGCTCAGATCAAGGGCGAGATGGAGAACACCACCTCTGACTTCGACCGCGAGAAGCTCCAGGAGCGCCTGGCCAAGCTCTCCGGTGGCGTTGCCGTCATCAAGGTCGGCGCTGCTACCGAGTCCGAGCTCAAGGAGATCAAGCATCGCGTCGAGGACGCCCTGCAGGCTACCCGCGCTGCTGTCGAGGAGGGCATTGTCGCTGGCGGCGGCGTCGCCTTCATGGACGCTGTTCCTGCGCTCGACGCTGTCGAGATTGACGACCCCGAGGAGAAGATTGGCGTCGATATCGTCAAGAAGGCTCTGACCGCTCCGGTCGCTACCATCGCCAAGAACGCTGGCTTTGAGGGCGCTGTCGTGGTCGACAAGGTTGCCGAGCTGCCCGCCGGCCAGGGTCTCAACTCTGCTAACGGCGAGTGGGGCGACATGATTGAGATGGGCGTCCTCGACCCCGTCAAGGTCAGCCGCGTCACCCTGCAGAACGCTGCTTCTGTCGCCAGCCTGATCCTCATCACCGAGGCCACCGTCTCCGATGTGCCCAAGAACACTCAGCTTGAGGACGCTATCGCTGCTGCTACCGCTGGTCAGCAGGGCGGCGGTATGTACTAAGGCCGACAAGGTCTAGAACTCCCACCGGGAATCCGGGGGCGTGACGGGGGCTTCTCTCCGGAACGTCCT
>OIAY01000384.1_pt1 | contig 14870 bp, 6 predicted proteins | sample 1580831 | NCBI WGS metagenome assembly OIAY01 (sample SAMEA3882522, study PRJEB24775) | human gut metagenome | biome: human-associated habitat; feature: intestine environment; material: feces | place: Netherlands | collected 2009/2010 | reverse complement strand
GAGCGTCATCACGGAATCAATTCCCCACTAAAAAGGCCTGACGGCATTAACCATCAGGCCTTTCATTTTGGGATCAGTTGGGTCCGAAGCGTGTTCGCACCCGTTTCGCGCTAGCCGATTTTGCAGACCCAGCCGTGCTTGTCCTCGAGGGTGCCGTCCTGAATGCCCGTGAGCGTTTCGCGAAGCTTCTTCATCACCGGGCCGATCTCGGTGCAACCAGCAGGGAAGACAACTTCTTGGTCGGCGCCGTTGACCTTGTTGTCGATCTGACCGACTGGGGAGATAACCGCCGCGGTGCCGCACAGGCCGCACTCGACAAAGGTACCGGCCTTGACCTCGGCCCACTCGACGGGGCGCTGGTCAACGGTCATGCCCAGGTCTTGAGCAACCTGAACGAGCGAACGACGGGTGATAGAGGGCAGGATGGAGTCGGTGTGCGACTGCGGAACGACGAGCGTGCCGTCCTCCTTCACGAACAGGACATTGGCGCCACCGGTCTCCTCGACATAGGTGCGGGACTCGGAGTCGAGATACAGGTTCTCGGCATAGCCCTCGCGGTGAGCCTCCATCGTGGGCTTCAGGGACATGGCGTAGTTCAGGCCGGCCTTGATATTGCCGGTGCCGTGCGGTGCGGCGCGGTCGTACTCGGAAACGCGCAGCTTGACAGGCTTGAGGCCACCCTTAAAGTACGGACCGACCGGGGTCACGAGAATGCGGAACGTGTACTCAGGAGCGGGAGCCACGCCAATCACGTCACCGGAGCCGATCATAAACGGACGCACGTACAGGGTCGCGCCGGAACCGAAAGGCGGAACCCAGGCGGCGTTGGCAGAAACGACCTGCTTGACGGCCTCAACGAACTTGTCCTTGGGGAACGGGGGCATCTCGAGGCGCTGGGCAGAGTTATACATGCGCTCGGCGTTCATGTCGGGACGGAAGCAGACGATGTCGCCGTTCTCGGTGGTGTAGGCCTTCAGGCCCTCAAAGACCTCCTGGCAGTAATGGAAGATGCCGCCGCACTCGGAGACATGCAGGGTGTGGTCGGTGGTCAGGCCGCCCTCGTCCCACTCGCCATCCTTCCAATGGGCCTCGTAGCTGTAATCGGTCTTCATGTAGCCAAAGCCGAGGCTACCCCAATCGATATCCTTCTTCTCGACAGTCATATGTCGCTCCTTACATACACAGTTGCAAACTCGCGAACCCGCACGCAAGGACCGAGGCCGACCGCGTCGCAACGTCGCACGCCCGGAGCGTAGAGCCGGACGGGGCACGCAAACGGCATCAAAGCCGATGGCACGTCGATTCGCATGCACGAGATTGTACTCCGCACGCGCGTCGGATAAAACGTTTTTCTTTAACTAACTAAAGTATTTTCATTTGACCGAAGCTGAAGAGGCCCGCCACCGTAAGCGGTGACGGGCCTCAACTGCACGGTCTGCGCGCTGGCTCGAGCTAGGCGTTCTATTTACCCAGCTTGGCCTTAACCAGACCGACCACGGTCGGGATGATCGACACGGCGACAATGCCGATAATCAGCAGCTCAAAGTGCTCCTGCACAAAGGGAATGCCGCCAAAGAAGTAGCCCAGCAGCGTAAAGACCGTCGACCAGGTAATGCCACCCAGCACGTTAAAGACGACAAAGTTGCGCCAGTGCATGCCGCCCATGCCAGCGATAAAGGGCACAAAGGTGCGGATAAACGGGAAGAAGCGACCCAGGAAGATGGCCAGGTGACCCCACTTGTCCAAGAAGTCCTCGGACTTTTTGATGCGCTCGGGCGTCATGGCCTTTACCTTGCCCGAGGCGATGATCTTGCGGCCAAAGAAGTGGCCGATCATAAAGTTGCACTGATCGCCCAGGATGGCTGCGGCCCATGCGGTGGCCAGAAGCGCCACGATGTTAAAGCCGCCGTTGTGGGCAAAGAAACCCGAGGCGAACAGCAGCGAATCACCGGGAAGGAACGGGAAGAACACCACACCCGTCTCGATAAAGATGATCAGGAACACGCAGCCGTAGGCCATAAGCGGGCCGGCGGCGATCCAGCTGGCAATCGCGGTGCGCGGGTCTTTGAGCAGCTCGGCGATAAAATTGATGAAACCCATGAAGTAAAACCTCTCAGTTGTGGGCGCGGACACGTCCAAGTTGACCAGTATACGGTTGCGATGCGAGCGCGGGCCAAACCCCTCAAAAGTCTTACTTCATTACCAGCAAGTTTGCATAACTGACACTTGTCGCCCAAAGCAAAGCAGGATTGCCCTTCCTAATCCCTAGCGAATCGCTATACTTTATTGAATCGCATTGCCATGGCGCTAAGGGAGGGCGGCCGGTGAGCTTTATCAATACCATTCGCGAGGACATCAAGACCGTCCAAGCGCAGGACCCCGCTGCGCAAAACGGTCTGGTCATCTTCCTTTCCTATCCTGGCCTGCACGCCAAGTGGAACCACGTGCCCGAGCACTGGCTGTGGGAGCATGGACATCGCTCGCTCGCCCGTGTGCTCTCGCAAATCACCCGCCACATCACCGGCGTCGAGATTCATCCCGCCGCGCAGATCGGCAAGCACTTCTTTATCGACCACGCCATGGGCGTCGTCATCGGCGAAACCACCATCGTGGGCGACAACTGTGTGCTCTACCAGGGCGTCACGCTCGGCGGCACCGGCAACGAGACCGGCAAGCGCCACGAGCGAGCCGATGATGGTGGCGGGGATTGCGGCGCTCGTCCAAGACAGGGCGGAGCCGTATACGTCGATGAGGTTGCTGGCTGCGGCGATGGTCAGCAGGGCGGCGACCGTGAGGCTTGCGTATTGCGCGGCGTGTGGCTGGTTGGTGTTGGGCATGGCTGGGGACTTGCCGCTGCGGGACATCCAGATGACGGAGTGGGTGGAGTCCGCCCATGAGCCGGTGCCTGTGCCGGTCGCCATGCCAGTGTTGGTGTTGGCGGAGTTGGTGCCTGTGCCGGTGAGGTTGCCGGTGAAATTGCCGGTGTTGGTGAATGTGGTGCTCATGCCAGCACCCCCATGATCATGGGGAGGTCGTTGAGGTCTCCCACGGTTGCCAAGGTGAAGTCGGAGTAGCGTTTGATGGCGCGCGGTTGGCCGGTTGCGGCTTGAAGCACCACGCAGGTTGCGGAGCGGGGGAGTGCGAGGACCATGTGTTTGATGTCGTCGATGGTTTTGAGCCTGCCGACGGTGAAGAAGTAGAAGGATGCGTCGGGGGCATGTTCGAGAGTGGTTTGCGCGAGGTTGGGATTGTCGTCGATGTCAGGGTCGATGCCGCTGCAGCCATCGAGAAATTCCGTGGCGTTGCGCGGAATGGCGTGCGTGGAACCGACATGCGCGGTGACTGGCCGGTTCTGCTGCAGGCATTGCACGCCGATGGAGGCGTGGACGGATACGGCCAGTTCGAATTCCTGGGAATCGATGTAATCATCCGGGTTCACGCTGATGGTCAGAGCGGTGTCGGTACGGCGGGTGGCTTCGTATTGGCGGATCATAAGCGATCCGGTTTTCGCGGAGCTGAGCCAATGCACGTTGCGCACGTCATCGCCGGGCTCGTATTCGCGCAGGCCGTAGAAGTCGAGGTCGTCGTCGACGATTTCGCCGCTTGGCTGGCCTTCCAGATCGCGTGGAATGCCGGCGTTCAGGGTGCTGAGCAGCACGGTCTGCGGATGAATGAACACGTTGATCTGGTCCACGAGTTTCTTTTCGTGGCGGATCAGACCGAACGGGTCGCCTTTGCGGATGGATAGCGGGCCGATGGGCAGCACCGCGCGGCTGACGGCGGTGAATTCCACAGTCGTCTGGCGTGACTGGCCTGCGGCGAGCATGGGAATGGCGAACCGTTCGTGGTTGTCTCCGATGGGCAGGTCGCCGCGCGCCGACGTGGTGGGGGTGCGGCCTGGATTGTCCACGCAGACGTCGACTTTCACCGTGTCTGACACCGTGACGCGTCTGCTGGACACGTCGATGGTGGCTTGGAACGAGGTGTTGCCAAGGGAAAGTATGACCGCCGCGGCCAGCATGACCGCGAACACCACCGCCATGGCCAGCAGCTCATGCCACCCCAGCAGGACGAACGCCACCAGCGAGGCGAAGGCGAGCGCCGCCACCGCCCAGCCAAGCGGCGACACGTATGAGGTGGCCAGTCGCTTGATGCGATGTTTGAGGCGGCGTAGGGATCGTTGGATGGTCCGTCTGCGCTGCACTGTGTGCGAATGCCGCATTCCTTGACCTTTCGGATTGTGTGGTGCGTATGCCGGGGGCGGATTGTGTTTCAGGCGTTGGCGCCCAGGGTCGGGGCCGGCACGTCTTCGAGGATCTGGCCGATCATCTGTTCGGGGGTGTTTCCGGCGAAGGTGGCTTCGGCGGTGAGGGTGATGCGGTGCGCGAGCACGGGTACGGCGAGGTTTTTGACGTCGTCGGGCACTACGTAGCCGCGGTTGTCGGAGGCGGCCCATACGCGCGCGCAGCGGGTCAAGGCGAGCGCGCCTCGCATGGAGGAGCCGACTTGGATGCGTTCGTTGTGGCGGGTGGCTTCCACCAGTCGCACGATGTATTCGAGGATCGCGTCGTCGAGATGCACGGTTTCGCTGATGTTGCGCATGCGCAGCACGTCTTCGCCGGTGAGCACCGGATGCACGGTGGCGGCGCGGTCGGTGACGTTGACCTGTTTCAGGATGTTGACGCTCACGTCGTGGCTTGGATAGCCGATGGTGGTTTTGATGAGGAAACGGTCCATCTGCGCTTCCGGCAGCTTGTAGGTGCCGAGCTGTTCGATCGGGTTCTGGGTGGCGATGACCATGAACGGCTGCGGCACCGGGTGGGTGACGCCGTCGACGGTGACCTTCTGCTCTTCCATGACTTCGAGCAGTGCGGACTGTGTTTTCGGTGAGGCGCGGTTGATTTCGTCGGCGAGCACGATGGACGCGAAGATCGGGCCTTCGCGGTATTCGAATTCGCCGCGCTTCTGGTCGTAGTAGGTGACGCCGACCACGTCGGACGGCAGCAGGTCCGGGGTGAACTGGATACGTTTGAACGACATGTCGATGGAGTTGGCAAGGCCTCGCGCCAGCTGGGTTTTGCCGGTGCCTGGGTTGTCTTCGAGCAGGATGTGCCCGCCGACCACCATGGCTGTGGCGCATTGGCGGATGGGTGCTTCCTTGCCGACCACGACCTGGGAGACGTTGTCTACGAGCTTGGCGAACTTCTCATGGAATTCGGTGATGTCTTTGCTGGGTGCGGTCATCATGGACGTGTCGACGACCGGCTGGGATTGTTTGACGGGCTGTACAGGCTGGCTGGGCTGGACGGGTTGGGTTGGCTGGACGGGCTGCTGCGCGGGCATTGCGACTGCCGGATTGGTGGCCGGTTGGCGAAGGTTCTGCGGCATCGGCTGACGGAACCGCGGCTGGTTCGGCGTTGCCGGGGCGGACTGTTGCGGCAACGCCGGTTGGGTGGTGCCGTGCGCGCTCAGCAGCGTGCCCTCCGGATCCTCATCGGCTTGCGGCTGCTCCGGCAGATTCGGCGTGTGGAACGCCGGCTGCTGCTGGCCGGGTTGGCTGGGAACGCTTGGATTATGGCCGATGGAACCCAGCTGGGTGGCGTCATCGAAATCGTTGCTCATGGGTTGCTCCTTGCTTGTTGTGTTGCTCGTGTGGATGGTTCGTTGTGTTTGCGATTGCTGTGATCGTCCGTTTCACCATCTGGCGTAGTAGGCCAGGCCGCGGATCCAAGGCTTGGATGCGCCGTCGACGGTGGACAGGGCGATGGAGGATGCCACAGGCCGGTCATTCCGCGTGGCCGCTTCGCCTTCCGTGGACGCGTCAGAATCCGATGGTTCCGACGGTTTTGATGGTTCTGAAGGTTCCGACGGTTCGGGTTTCGGCGTGGGAGTCTTGTACCTGTCATGGTCCAGCAGTGTGCCGCCATTGTCCTCGTTGTTGAGCGCGGTGTCGGTGCCCACCACCTTCGCCTTCCACGCGTAATCGGCTCCGGTCGGCAGCACGTCCTTGACGTTCAGTTTGTCGGAGCCCAATGCCCAGGCGACGTCATAGGATTTGCCGTCCGCGGTGAAGGTGATCACGGTTTTGCCGGGCTGGCCGTACATGTTCACCGATCCGCCGCTGACCTTGATGATGTTCGGATCATTGGCGTCCCACGTCAGCATCGGCGCCTTGACGGCGGCCTTCACCTTGCGGACGTATGCCGGATCGGCCCTGCCGGACTTGGAGGTGCTTGCCGCGCCATTGAAATGCTGCGTGACGGAACCCGAGGAACAGGACTGCCATTCCTTGAGCGGGAAATCGTGCGATCGTTCGGAAGCGCCGGCATGGTAGGAGCCGAGTCCGTCCGCGCTCACCGTGAACCCGTCGGCGTGGCCGTTCTCCTTCCAACTGACTACGCACACGTCGTCATGCCCCTTGACGCTGACCGATTCGGGCGCCTTCACCGCGTATTTCGGTGTGAAACGTACGGTCGAATCGTCGCTGGTCGTTTTCTCCTTGCCGACCACCGCCGCCTTGATGGTGTATTCCCTGGTGTTGAGATCATGATCCGGAATCTTGAAATCGTAGGATCCGGAACATCCGTCTATGCTTGCGCTGACATCTCCGGAAATCTCGACGGCCTTGCATCCCGCGTTGCGGGTGTTGCCCACGGATTCGACGGTGACGGTTCCCGTGGTGTCGTCGTTCGTCACGGAGATCTTCGGCGCATCGGGCTTGCCCCACGGCTTGACCGCGTCGGACGCCTTGGACGGTTGGCTCCAATTCACCTTGTTGTGGGCGCGTACCGTAGCCGTGTACGAGTCGCCGTCGGAAATCGCGTTGTTATCGAAAACAAAATCGATTCCGGTGGAATTTGTCGTCTGCTTGGACGGTGCGTTCCTGCCGGACAAAGTCACCTCGTAATTGTTCACCGACGAGAAATTGCCGTCCGGAGCCTTCCACGTGACGCTCACCGTGTTGCCCTTCACACTGGCCGTCACATCCGTCGGCGCATCAGGCAGCTTGTCCGGCGTGCCCTCGACGGCGTTGGAATCCTTGGACCAGCCGACCTCGTTCCTGGCCTGCACCTTGAACGAGTAGGTCTTGCCGTTCTTCAACCCGTCGATGAGACAGGAGGTTTTCTGCCCGCACGAGCGCTCGCCGGACGCGTCTCCGCCCCACATCACCTTGTATTCGGTGATCGGGCTGCCGTTGGCCGAACCGGCCGTCCAGCTCAGATTCACGGCGCCATCCTGCGGGTCGCCGGACACCGCGGAAAGCAGCGGCGCATCAGGCTTGTCCATCACCGAAACGCTGATGGTGCCGGTCACCTCACGTTCCTTTGTTTTGGTGGCGTCGCGCACGGTGACGACCACCTTGTTGGTGTTCGCGCCGATGTCGGAAGCCGCCCTGATGGACACCACGCCGTTGGACGGGCAATCCACCGTCAGCTTCGACGCGCCGTCGGATGTGCATCCGGTCACCGTCAGCGGAGTGTCGGGGAACGGATTGTACGCGTCGGACAGCAGATTCACCTGCTCGCTGGAACCGGCCTTGATTTTCACGGTCTTCTCGGTGACACGGGCGAGCGGCCTGTTGGACGCGGTGACGCGCACGGTCATACCGGCGCTCACCGTACCCTTCGCATATTTGATCGAGACGGGCACGCTCACTGTGGTGTCCGGCGTGGCCGTCTTGTCCGCGGACACGGTCAACGTGCCGGAGGGAGACACTCTGGCATCCACACTGCCGGAATTCACGCCGCCGGAATACGAGTACTGCTTCTCATCCTCGTACAGGCCCGACGTCGAATGGGTCAGCGCCGTCAGATCGATGGTAGTGGCCTTCTCGCCGGCCACCACATCGACGGTGGAGGATGAGAACGTCGGCGGCGGAACCTCACGTCCGATCACCGTGATCGGAAGCGTGAGCACCGCCGAATTGACGATCTTCACCTTGTCGTTCTTGTCTCGCTTGCCGTCCACCGCGGTGAAGGTGATGGACGCGGGACCCGCGTAATCCTTCGGCGCGGTGAACCTCAACGTCTGGTCGTTGACGTACAGGTCGCCGTCCGCGGCCTTCGTGGCGCTCACCGAATCGGCGCCGTCCACATACGCGGTCTTGCCCGCGCCCACACGCACGTAGTCGGCGATGTTGATGGTGATGGTCTCACGCGCATTGACCTTCAACGCCGGCGCCTTCGGACGCAGAACCGGCGGAAACACGCCATATGCGGGCACTTGGATGAACGCGGTGGACGTGATGCCGTACGTCGTGTTCGTGACGGTGTACGGCACCGCGCGCGCCTCATCGGTCAGATCAACGGTGATGATGGTGGAATCCTTGCCGCCCTTGACATGCGCATGGTCGGTCGCGGAAGGATCCACGCCCACCTGAAGCTCGTCGGCGGTGCCGGACGGATTGGCAATCCACTGCGAAACGTCCACGTCCACGGATTTCTTGTCGATCGTGGCGGCGGCCGGAACACGGTAATCGTACGCGGTCGGCGGGTCGATGGCGGCGTTCTCGTCGACATTCACCGTCAACGTCGCCGAATCGGACAGGCCAGCCTTGTCCTTGACGGTGTAGACCACGTAATACGTGCCCGCCTGCTTCGGCGTGGTGAACGACAGCATGTTGTCAACGACCTGAATGCCGCCGATGCCTTGCGATTCCACGTCCTTGGCCACGGTCAGATCAGTATTGTCCCCGGAAATGTCGTTCTGCGCCACCGGCACGGTGGCCGCGGTGTTCGGACGCAGCGTGATCTCGTCGTCGCGCGCGTACACACCCGAATCGGCTCCGGATTTGAACACGCCCACACGCACCTGCGCGGTGGCCCTCTGACCGGTCCAATCCTCCACGGCGTAGGAGAACGTGTCCGTTCCGGACGAATCGGCATACGCCTCATACACCAGATACGTGGCGCCCACCTCGCTGATACGGCCCAGTTTCGGCGCTTTGTTGCCCAAGCCGAGCAGCTGCACGTCATCGCCGTCAGCGTCGATGCCGGTGAGCGTGATCGGAATCTGCACCTTCTGACCGGCCGCCACCTGCGCCTCGACGTCGGACGGTGTCGGAGCCGCCTTGTTGGACGCGTCCTTCTGATGCACGTTGATGGTGATGGTGGCCGAGGCCGCGTTGCCGAGATTGTCCTTCACCGTGTAGGTGACGGGGAAGGAGCCGGTTTGTCTGGTGGCCTGATAGCGCACGGTGTCGCCGGACACGAACACCAGACCCTTGAACGTGTTCTTGTCATACTGCAAGTCGTTCTGCAGGCTCACCGTGGTGCCGTCGGAATACGTGACATGGTCGAGCACGTCCACGGACACGATGCCTTCGGTGCGCACCTGTGTGGTGATGTTCTCGGCCTTCGGCACGGAATTCGACGTGGTCAGCGCCGGCGGCTGCAGGACGATGACGCCGGTCGACGATCCGGCCGCGTTGGCCACGGTGTAGGAGATCCGCACCGGCTCGGTAGGCACCTGACGCGCGGTGATATAGACGCGCTTGTTGCTCACCACACCGGTTTTGATGCCGCTTTGCGCGTCCGCGGTGACGCTGGTCACCGACAGCACGCCGCCCATCGGGTCGACGTCGTTGGCAAGCGGCTCCACAATCGCGGTATTGTCCGCGCCTAGCAGCGCCACATCGTTCGCCGCGATCGGCTTGGCGGCGTCTCCGGCCACCGCCTGCACCTCCACACGAGCCAGACCGGTCGACGGAATGGAACCCTGCGTGATGGTGTACGGCACATAGTAGGTGCCGGGATTGGAGGCGGTGAACGTGATCGACATGTCGGTGGCGTTCATGGTGGTGGCCGCGCCGGACGGCGTCTCCACCGCGGTCAATTCGGCCGGTTCGACGGACGTGCCGTGCACGTACGGTTTGAGCGCGATGGTGGTGCGGGTGTCGGGCGTGGTCTGTTTGACCACGGGGTCGATGACCGCGCCCAGCGTGTTCGCCGGCTTCACGGAGAAGTAGATCATGCCGATGCCGGTCTGCTGGCCGTCGGACACCGTGACCTCGATGCCCGCCCTGCCGGACGACATCGAACCGGCGTTGAAGACCAATTGTCCGTCGGCTCGCGTGGACACCGTCACCTGATCGGTGTTCTGCGGCGATGCCGACACCAAGGTCAGCGGATCGCCGTCGGGGTCGGAGAAGCTGCCCAACGCGTTCGCGGTGTACGAAGCACCCTGCTCCACGTCGATTTCCGGCGGAGTGTCGCTCTGCAGCGGCGCATGGTCGTCGCCGCCGGCCAGCGTGAGCGACACGGTGGCGCTGGACGTCTGCCCGCGCCCGTCGGAAATCTCATAGCTGAAGGACACGTTGCCCGCGGCGGCACCGGAGGCGTCGAGCTGCAGATACCGGCCGTCATAGACGGGGGAGACGGTGATGTTCGCGCCATCCGGAGCGCTCACCGACGTGATGCGCAGCACGGAACAGTCGGTCTGCTCGTCGTTGCGCAACACGTCGAGAATCTGCTGCGATCCCACGCGCGCGCCGAACGAATCGTCCACGGCCTTGATCTGCCCCGACTGCGCCGAACAGTTCTTGCTGAAATTATGCTGGTTGTTGGCGCTGTCGTTGTTCTGCTGCTGTTGCTTCGACTGCTTGGTCTCCACCTTGTTCCACTGGATTTTGATGACCTTGGTGGACTCCTGCGGATTCCACACATTGCCGTTGACCACGTCGTTGAGCACCACCAGACGATGGTTGGTGCGGAACACGAGCTGCGAGGTGGGATTGACATCTTCCAACGAGGAAAACTGTGCGTCCTTGTCGTTCGCCGCGCACACCCTGATGTAATTGTTGGCCTTCTGCGCCCACGCGGCGAACACGCAGCCATTGGTGGACACCGGCTGCACGGCATCGCCCTTGCCGGCATTCGGCAGCTGCGTGACCTTTTTACTACCCAAATCGACCATGGCGATGCCCCGCGGCGTGGAAACCGCCACCCAGCCAGTCTGCCTGCCATCCGTGGATGGCGCCTGCAACGTCGCCTGACCCTGCAGGCCGATATCCGCGCTGCCCTTCGGCCAGAACACCTTGCCGGCACCGGCTACGACCGGCGTCTTGCCGACCACGGTGAACGATTCGACATTCGTGGCGCCCTTGATCGTCGCATCCTTGCCGGGCGTTCCCTGAGGTCCGTCGACACTGAGCACCGCGCCGTCGGACGCGCGATAGCCGTAGACGACACCGTCATGCGTCACCGCGATACGGCCACCCGACCCCAGCTTCATCTTCGGCGAATCGGTGGTCGGATTCATGGATTTCACATCATCTGCTGACCCGACCCACACATTGCCCGTCTTGACGTTGATGAACGCCGCGGTGTTGCCTCCGACGACGGTCCGCGTATCCGATTTGATGGTGGTGTTGCCGTTTTCGCTGACGGTGGAGGCCTCGATGTTGCTGGCCTTCGTACCTTCGGAGATCACGGTGGAGCCATCATGCTGGGCCACGTCGAACCGGGCCGCAGTGGAGGCGACGCCCGCATCGGCGTCCCGGTTGCGCACGTTGAAACGGGCGGCCTTGCGGTCTTTGAGCGAAGTGACCCACACGGTGCCATCGTCGAGCTGCACGTGACGTTGCGTCACCGAACTGACGATGACGGCTCCGGCGACGATGCCCAGCAACAGCAGCAGCATGACGATCGGCGTGATCCACCGGCGACTGCCGGAAGGCAGCAGCTTGCGCAGCATCGACCCGAATCGCAACTGCCGTTCGTACGATTGCGCCGACTGGTTCTCGGCGTTCCTATGCTTGCTCATCGACTGGCTCTTCCCTGATTGTGCCCAAACTTTGCTTGACCGCGCATCCAACCGCATGCGCCTACCTGTTTGCCCGCATGCATGCCGGGCTGTATTGGTTCGTATCGGTTCATGTCACCCGCATCCGGCCGCAAACTCACGGCTTGGCCGCGCACGCGATCATGGGATTCTCGGACATCTGCCGGTCCGCGCGAACCAGACTCACCTGCACGCACGTCTGCGCGCCGTCGGCCGGATCGATTTCGATACTCGTCGACTCCGTGGTGGTGCCCTGCGCGTTCGGGTCGGTTCCCGAATCGCCGACCAGCGACCACGCGTACGAATCGCCATCCTTCGGCGAAGGATTGACCCACGTGAACCGCACTTTGCCGTCGGCGGTGTATTCGCCCGTAAGATCCTGCACGCTCGGCACACTGCCCGACGTGATCGCCGAATCGGGATCGTCCTCGGCATGGTTCTGGGCGCCATGGTTCTGCACCTGCACCTTGCTGTTGTCGGAAGCCGCATCCATATTCGGCATGACGACGGTGACGAACGCCAACGCCATCACGACCACGGCGGCCGCCGCAGCAACCGTGACGGCCAACGGCTTCACCCACCGGGCATGCTGTTTCGCAACCGGGGCGGACTGGTCGAATGTGGAAGTCTGCGCGTACATGTTCTGCGGATAATCCGGCACACCCTCGACGGTGGTCTGCACGGCACGGCCATACAAGGCCTGTTGCACGCGCTGCATGTCGCGCGCGAACTCCAACGCGGAATAGTAACGATCCTCGGGCGCACGGCTCAAAGCCTTACGCAACACCCGTTCCACTTCGGCCGGCACGTCGGAACGGTTGAGTTTGGGCAGCGGATTGTTGAGAATGACGGACTTGAGCCGTTCGGCCCGCACCTGCCGTTGGGAATCGCCCAGCACATCGGCGTAGAAATACTCGTACGGCGATTGGCCGATCAGCATGGCGAACAGCGTGGCGCCAAGCGAATAGATATCGGACGATTCATTGCCGCCACCGCCTTGGGCAAGCACCTCCGGCGCGGCCCACGCGATGGTGAAGCCGACACCCGGACGCCCATAGACGGTCCCGGCGATGCCGAAATCGGCGAGCATGGGCATATTGTGCGCGTTGATGAGAATATTGCTGGGCTTGATGTCTCGATGGATGATGCCTTTGCGATGCGCGGTGAACAGCGCGCTCGCCAGATCGATGCCGACGGTGAGCATCTGGTCGGCGGTGAGACGGCCATGCTCGAGGAATGTCTTGTAATTGCCGCCCGGAGCGTATTCGAACACGGTGTAGCCGCGCCCGTTGACGGTCACGCCGTTCTCATAGACGGAAAGAATGTAGGGGTGTGTGGAGATCTGCCCCATGAAATTCGCTTCGGAACGGAAGCGGACCGCGGCACGTGGGTCGAGCGTGTTCTTGCTGATTTTGATGGCCACCTGACGGGCCGGGGAAAGCTGCTGGTACAGGTACACGTCGGCTTCGGAACCGGAGCCCAGCCGTTTGATCAGTGTGTAGCCGGGAATCTGAGGGGGAATGCTCCTTGAGGCTTCCATGCTTCCTCTTTCCTGTAGTTCCTGCCCGGTTCCGTGCGTTGCGTCTATGCTTCGACCGTACTCGTCGTCATGGGCAGGCCGTCTGTTCGCTGTTGAACCTTCCCGGGCTGCGCCGCTAGTCAATCTTATTGGTGGCGGTGTCCGAAAAACTTTGTAGAGGGTATCGATGTCCATATATAAAGATGGCGGTGTCCACGATGACGTTTTCAGGACGGCTTCGGACGATGATATGCGATTCGTGGCCGGACCGTTCGGCTAAGCTGGGGAGACATGATGGATGTGGACGATCTCGATGACGCGACATTGGTTGCGGGGGCACCCCGCAGCGGCAAGACCCGGTTCGCGCTTGACATGCTGGTCGCCGCGATGAAGCGGCATGGCGACGCGTACGCCGTGATGACGGTCTCCGGCAGACAGGTGGCCGACCGGCTCGGCGACACCGTGATCCGCGAACTGTCCGCGATTTCGCAGGCGCGCCCCGTCACCACCCTGCCAGCCGTCGCGTTCCGCATCATGACCGCCGTGCGATCGCATGCCGGACAACCCCTGCCGAAACTGCTCAACGGGGCCGAACAGGACGTGGTCATCCGCCGCGTGCTCGCCAGGCATGCCGAACATGCCGAGCACGGCGACGAATGCTCCACCTGCGCGCTATTGCGCACCTACTTCGTGGTCGCCGACTGGTCGGGCATGGTGGTGGACGACGCCACCAACGCCTTCGCCAACCAGCTGCGCGACATGCTTGCCCGCATGAACGAGATCGGCGCGAAACCGGAACTCGAAGACATGCTGATCGCCCGCGCTGCCGACGAACACGGCGCGCTCGACGAACGACGCGAACGACTGCGCGTGCAATGGCGGCTCGCCTTCGCGCTGCGCGCCGAATACAACCAGGCCATCAACGAGGCATATCCGGACCAATACCGTCTCGACGCCTCGCAGCTCATGATCGACGCCGCGGCCGCCGTGAACGAAGCCAAAACGTCCGACTTGCCGAAACTCGTCATCGTCGACGATTTCCAGGACGCCACACTCGCCGGCTTCGACTTTCTCACCGCATTGCGCAACCGTGGCGTGCGACTGCTGCTCGTCGGCAACCCCGACGAGGCGGTGCAGACGTTCCGCGGATCGTACCCTGAATATTTGTTCAACATGGCGCAATCGCGATTGGGCGCGCGACTGGTACGGCTGGAACCGTCCCATATGGCCGAAGGCACGGACCTGGCCGCGGTGGCGAGCCGCGTGAGCCTGACCATCGCCAGCACGGAATCGACCGACGACGCGCTGGCGAACCGCCCCGGCAAAATGCCGGCCATCGCCATACCGGAGACGCACGACGGCAGTCTTGAAGCCGCGATGTACCGTTCCACCGTCGAAGAACTCGACGACGTGGTGTGGAAAATCAAAACCGAACATCTCGAACACGGCCGCGACTGGAACGACATGGCCGTGATCGCCCACGACAACGCCACCGTGCGCACGTTCGGCGAACGGCTACGCGCCGACGGCGTGCCCGTACGCTATTCGAGCGTGACCCACCCCCTCAAGG
>OIAY01000382.1_pt1 | contig 14884 bp, 9 predicted proteins | sample 1580831 | NCBI WGS metagenome assembly OIAY01 (sample SAMEA3882522, study PRJEB24775) | human gut metagenome | biome: human-associated habitat; feature: intestine environment; material: feces | place: Netherlands | collected 2009/2010 | reverse complement strand
CTCATCCTTTCCGTTGTACTCGCAACAAAAATTTCGTCAGAGACAAACCACTCTACCTTCAATAAAAGTGTAGACGCTTCGGCAATAATAATGGCCTCACACTTTTCGGAGTCGAACAGTACACTGTTACCAGCGAGCGAATAGAACCGCGGCCAGTAAGGAAGAGTCAATGCCTAAGATCTCAATCGTCATTCCCGCATACAATGTCGGCGATTACTTGCAGGAATGTCTTGATTCGGTACGGAATCAGACTTTCTCCGACATCGAGGCGATTGTCGTGAACGATGCAAGCCCAGACAATGTCGGAGAAATCGCCGTGCAGGCGGCCGAACAGGATCCACGCATTCGAGTAGTGACCAACAACCCGAATATGGGCACACACCGCACTCGTATGGCCGGTGTAGAAAACGCTTCGGGGGAATATACGTTCTTCCTGGACGGCGATGATGCTCTCAAGCCGGACATGTGCGAACAGCTTGCCGCGGAAATCGACAAACACCCCGTAGACGTGCTGCATTATGGCCTTACTGTTGTCGCCGCCAACGAGCTACTGGAAAACGAGCGCCAGGCCTTCGAAACCTTCAACAACACCCCTACGCCTGATTCCACCGGAGAAGACATCGTCCGCGATATTTTCGACGAGGATCGCGGATATAAGGTTGATTGGCGCGTGACCCAACGTTTGTACAAGACTTCCATGCTGAAGGAAGCGTTTAAAGCCATGACCCGCGACCGCCTGGGCCGCTCCCAGGACGGCTACGAGTGTTTTGTGGTTTCGGCATTCGCCAATAGCTACCATTCCTTCAAGGAATGCCGTGGATACGTGTATTACTACGGCCGTGGTATCAGCGGCACCAATATGATTGATGCTGCGAAGTATGCCCGCTATTGCGGCCATTTCAAGGCCGATTTCGATGCAGCCTACGAATTCGCCGACGCGCAGCATTCTGACATGCTTCACGCTTGCGCACAAGGTTTCCAACGTAAGGCGACTGAGATCCTTGCCAATGATTGGAAGGTCAGGGTTCCGGAAGAGGAGAAAGCTGAGGCCGCCAAGCAAATGGGGGCCGTGTTTGGTCCGGCCATTACAGGACGTGAACTGTACCGTTTCGTACGTGATGATGCCTATGACCGAATCGTCAAAGGAAACTCCACTTCCGACATCTCCAAGCTGGAAGCATGGTTTGATATCGCGAACAATTGCATACTGCCACAGAATGCGAAAGGGGCCGATGTCGTTCGTTTCCTCGAGATGAAGCGGCTTGCGTCCATTCATATGCACGACCTCAACGAACGAATCGAAGCGGCGAAAACCATCAAGGAATATAACAAACAGCGCATCCGCATCTTCGTCACCACTCACAAAAACGTTGACACCTTCGACAGCGCCATCATGCAGCCGGTGCAGGTCGGACCGAAGAACTATCGCTTCCCCTGGGCATTCCACGATGATGAAGGCGAGAATATCGCCGATCTCAACCCACGTTACTGCGAACTGACCACGCAATATTGGGCTTGGAAAAACATCGACGCCGACTACTACGGTTTCTGCCATTACCGCCGTTACTTCGACTTCTCGGACACTCCGCATGAGGAAAATCCCTACGGCGAAATCATGGACGACTACATCGATGCCGCCGCGGCAAAGAAGTATGGCCTGAATGACGAAAACATCGCCAACGTGGTGAAGCAGTATGACGTCATCACCACGCCATTCGGCAATCTCGAAAAAATCATCGATAAGCACGGCACTCCACGCGCGCTGTGGGAAGCCGCTCCCCTGCTGCATGACGATGATCTGAAGCGTTGCTACCAGATCCTGTGCAGCATGTATCCCGACTACAAGCAGGATGCACAGGCGTTCTTCAACGGCGACAAAGCCTGCTTCTGCAACATGTTCATCATGAAGAAGGAGATCTTCTTCGACTATTGCAAATGGATGTTCCCCATTCTTGAGGAGTTCGACAAAAACACCGATTACAGCACATACAGCAAGGAGGCCCTGCGCACGCCAGGACATCTTTCCGAGCGCCTGCTCAACATCTACCTGCTGCATCACAAGCGTATCGGTTCCAACTGGAAGTTCAAGGAACTACAGTGCGTCCACTTCACCAATCCGGAGCCAGCGGAGCAGCTCAAGCCGCTTGACATTACCGACAAGCCAATCGTTCCGGTGGTGTTCGCAGCGGATGACAATTATGTTCCTCAATTGACCACCACCGTGTATTCAGCCATGAAGAACGCCGATCCGCATTACTTCTACGATGTGACGGTGCTGCAGCGCAACATCGCATGGGACAAGCAGGAACGTCTGCGTGGCTTCTTCAAGCAGTTCCCGAATATGAATCTGAGGTTCACCAACGTGGACCGCGAACTTGCTGGCTACGATCTTTCCACCAATAACGCCCATATCAGTGTGGAGACGTATTACCGCTTCCTGATTCAGAAGGTTCTGCCGTTCTACGACAAGGTGCTGTATCTCGATTCCGACATCATCATCAACGGTGATATCGCAAAGCTGTACAACATCGATTTGCAGGACAAGTTGCTCGGTGCGGTGCGTGATATCGATTTCCTTGGCAATTTGAACGTGAAGCATGGCAAGCGTATGAATTACGCGAAAACCGTGCTGAAGATGAAGAATCCATACGATTACTTCCAGGCCGGCGTGCTGGTGCTCAACACCAAGGCGATGCGTGAGCATTACACCATCAAACAATGGCTTACCTACGCCTCGAATCCCGATTTCATCTACAACGACCAGGACGTGCTCAACGCGCACTGCGAAGGCAATGTGCTGTACCTGCCGTGGGAATGGAACGTGGTGCATGACTGCGGCGGTCGTGTCGGCAACCTCTTCGTGCAGGCGCCGAACGACATTTACGACGCGTATATGAAGTCGCGCAACGATCCACAGATTGTCCACTATGCCGGCTTCCAGAAGCCATGGACCGACCCGGATTGCGATTTCGCTTCCATGTACTGGAAGTACGCACGCGAGACCCCGTTCTATGAGCGTCTGCTTAAACGTGTAGTAAAGGCAAACGAATCAGAGATTCCAGCCGGCGTGCTCCGTCCGAAGCACGAGCGCGCAGTCGGGGAGGACAACCCGATTCGCAAGATTGTCGATCCGCTAATGCCAATCGGTTCCCGTCGCCGTGATGCGGTGAAGGCGATCGGCCGAGCAGTTCGCGGTCGTCACTGACAGAAATGGGTGTTGTATTTTACGACACCCATTTCTGTATTATTTATGCCATCGTTTTAATCAGAGGTTCTTTCGTTTTACCAATCGATTCACTCATGAACGCTAAGAACAATGGCGCGATGCAAATCAGTTGCAACACATATCGGGTTGGCTCTCCACCCATGCCGGACACTGGTACCAGCAACAGATACACAAACGACATATCCACCGGAAGCATCGAAGCCACGCGACTCCATTTGCCTTTGCCGGGACGCAAAGCCAAGTACAGCATGAAGCAGGGCAGGATGGATGACCACAATGCCCTTGAAAACAGTGCATTCAATACGGGCACGCTCTGTTCCATGTCATATACAGAACGTGCAGTATCACTTCTGCTTGCCTTCAACGGCCACTGCGGAACATATTCTAAAATCGGATCGTAATACCATGCAGATTCAGTGCAAACCACCATATCGCTTGGAGAACCATCGTTGTTAGAAAAGCTGAACCAGCCGCGAACCAATCCCATCCACGATTCCAAATGACCGATCGGGTGCTCCACTGTCTTCTTGAGCCACAGCTTCATAAAATCGCTGAACAGATCAGGGTCTTTCAAACTGGTCCCTTTTACCGGATCTGCGATCTGCGGGTCGTAAGCTTTGGGAATCTTTTTATAATCAATGGTCAGGAAGTCAGAAATCAGTTTCTTCTCCTGCTGAGTCATGTCCTCACTGTTGTATTTGACGTCATGGGCAACCTGCTGAATGGCAAACGGGATGCTTTCCTGCTTACCACCAGGGGCAACGCCAAGCGCCGGCATAACGGCTTTCGGAATGATGACCATCATGACAATAGCAATTACTGCGCCGATGGCAAACGCGGTAGCTTTCGCTTTTTTCGACAATCCGACAATCAGAAACATCAGCAGCAATGAGGGCACCACCACATACACGCCCGCTTTCTTCGTCAGGCACGTCAGTAAGCCACACAGCAATAATGTAATAATGATTCCTGGTTTAGACAGTGATGAACCTTTGGTGCGAATACCGTCAACGAACAATATGCAGAAAGGGATGAAAAACAGAACGGAAATCGTATCCTTCGCTAACGAAGAAAACATCACCGGAAAAAGCGGGAACAATGCCAAAAATGCCAATTCCACATGACACAACCATTGCGGAACGCCCATCTTCCTCGTGTACAAAAGCATCCAAGAGAAAAGCAGCGGCGCTGCAATAAGTTGCACGACAATCAGCAGATACAAACCATAAATGGAATTATGGAAAGCCCATTGTCCAAAATCAGCGAACCAACCAAACAAATACGTTAAAGCAAAAGGATGATGGTCCGTGAATCGTTCCACACCATAATGAATGAGCAACTGTTTGGAGGTATCCGACCAATACACGCCAGGGAACAACCAAAATTCATACGGAAGCCAGCACACGGCAATCACCGCCGCGTTCTTCAACCACGGTTTTATCGCATACCCATATTCGAAAAAGCCATAATGCTCTACTTGGTCTTCCCTCTTCGCTCCCTGCACTTCGGCAATCAGCCAATCAGCGAAGCGAAATAATACACAGAAAAGCACACAGAAAAGCAGCACCTTCACGCATAACGCGCTTTTAATTTGCATGATATGACCTTCAGGATTGGAAGCCTCATCTCCCAAAGCGAACATCATGCCAAGAACCAGCGGAACCACAATTCGTGGTTCAATTTTCTTTAGCATATTCAATCCGTTCATTTTCATTTCTTCTTTATCGGTTCGACTAATTCATAATGCTTACAACGCGAACAAACGATTAATATACGGGATCTTTCGGAACAGCACGGATACTGCAAGACATATGGCGAACACGCAACCGCACAACACCACATTCAGCAAAGTCACTGCAACGGAATTCAAGTTTCCCATGAACTGGAGCCATGGTAGAGCCTGTAATCTGCTCAACAGCACCAATCCGACCAAATGCAGCATGTACACGCCGAACGTGTTCATGCCGATCACCTGGAATACTTTGGCCCAAATGCCTTGGATATTCACCCGCCCCAATACCAACAGAATCAGTATCGTTGCAACGAATGACGGTAGCAGCCAATAGCCGTTCTCCACAGTCAAATTAGTGCCGTGGGTGGCATGCTGGTATCGCTGGATCAGTAACGTCAACGCATAGCAGACAACGATGCCAGCGCTGGCTTCACCCCAAGAGATATCGAACAGGGGATGATGGACGTCGGCATCGAGTTCCCCGGTCTGCTTCTGCTTTAGATAGCGCCCAATCATCCCTCCAATCAGGAAATACAACAAAACGTATCCGTACGAGCCGAAAATGTAGAATTCATCAAGTGCATTCAGAATCGAGGCGAAATCATGGTTCGTTGCGGTTCCCAGAATCTGCAGAACAAGTTTCAGGGAATCCTTGCCCACAGTAAAACCAGCCAAAACAGCCAGCAGCGCGTTGAATGCAAGCTTTCGTTCCGAATCGAACGCCATTTTCATCACAGGCAAAACAAGGTACACTGCGATCAAGGCGTTCATGAACCAAAAATAACCGGTCGGATAATCTCCAAAGCCACCGCCAAGCAGGAACAGCACAAGATCCTTCAACGTCACCGGATGGGAACCGTCCACGAAAACGAAGAACGCCGCGGCAAGCAGCCTCCAGATGGTGACCACAATGACGATGTTCAGCGTCTTCCGATAATGCTTCGCCTCATCCATCTTCCGAGGAAGAAGCAGCGCGCCGTTCACAGCGAAGAACAATGGCACGCACACCACGCACAATACGGTGACCGCCGTTCCAGCAAGCCCGCTGGAATAGAATCTCGTGTAAAATGAGTAGTGGAGCATCACTACAAAGAACATCGCCATCGATTTGATAATGTCATACCCAACCACGCGTTTTTTCATTCGCTTATATCGTTTCCCTAGCAATTATATTTATAAAACATCCGCACAATCCCATTCCTCGTGCTGTATCCCACGCAGAAACCTGTAGCATGATGAACTCGTGCAAAATCGAAAAACGGCCAGTACAAAAGCTATAGTAGAACGTATGCCTGAGAATTCAAACGTTTCCGTTGCGGTGCTGCTTCCTTGCTATAACGAGGAAGTCACCATCGGCAAGGTGGTACGCGACTTCAAAGCAGCACTGCCGCATGCCGACATCTATGTGTATGACAACAACTCCACTGATCGCACTGCCGAAATCGCTATGGCCGAAGGTGCGATTGTACGAAAGGAACCGCGCCAAGGCAAAGGCAACGTGATTCGCGCCATGTTCGAAGACATTGACGCCGACGTATATGTCATGGCAGACGGCGATGATACTTACCCTGCTGATGCGGCGCCAGCCATGGTTGATAAAGTGCTTGAAGGCTATGACATGGTAATCGGTGACCGCCTGAGCTCCACATATTTCCAAGAGAACAAGAGACCATTCCACAACTTTGGCAACCGCTTGGTACGCGGTTCCATCAACGGCCTGTTCCATGCGGACGTCACCGACATCATGACCGGTTACCGAGCGTTTTCGTTCACATTCGTCAAGACTTACCCAGTGCTTTCGCGTGGCTTCGAAGTTGAGACCGAAATGACCATCCATTCGTTGAACAACAATCTACGCCTGTTCGAGATGCCGATTCAATACCGTGACCGCCCGGAAGGCTCCGTCAGCAAACTTGACACCGTGGGTGACGGCATCAAGGTGATGAGCACCATCTTCCGCATGATCCGCGAATACAAGCCGCTGCCGTTCTTTGGAGGGCTCGGAGCCATTATCGGCATCATCGGCATCATACTGTGCGGTAGCGTAACAGTAGACTTCTGGCATACCGGCATGGTGGCGCGCTTCCCCACACTCATCGGAGCAGTTATGCTCGTTATCGCGGGAATCCTGCTGTTCATAGCGGGAATAATCCTCGACGTCATGGCCAAGAACGATCGTAAGGCGTTCATCATCGACGCCAACCAATTTGCCATGATGAGACGCAAAAAATAACGCAACTTTCAAATGTGGCCTGAGAACAAGCAGTTTTGTTCTCAGGCCACATTTGAAATAGCTACTGCTTGACTACTTCACCCACTTTTGAGCGTTCGTGCCATTCGCACTATACAACTGTACGTTAGCGCCATTGGCAGTAGAAGCACCCGAAACATCCAGAACCTTGTTCTCCGCGAGCGCGGACTGGAAGGTATACGATCCGTCTGAGTTCTTGATGGCGATCCACTTTTGGGCATACGTGTTGTTTGATACATACTGCTGAACATTGGCTCCATTTGCAGTGCTTGCACCGTAAACGTCTAATACTTTGCCGGAATTCACGCTAATCAACGTCACATAGCCATTGCCGTCATGCGTTACTTTCCATTTCTGTGCGTTTGTACCATTACCGCCCCACAATCGCACATTGGCGCTATCGCTCTTGGAAGCACCGGCAACATCGACTTTCATGGAAGTCTTCAGCTTTGATCCGAACGCATAGGTGCCGTCAGGAAGATCCTTCCTATGTAAATCAGCTGTGGCATCCATACGTTCTCTTGGAGTAGATACCTTGCTTATTGTCCACTGCTGGGCTGCCGTTCCATTAGGCGTGTACATCTGCAGTTTGGTCTGCTGCGTGGCGTTGCCGCCAGGAATATCCACGGCTTTGTTCGCGTTCACTGATATTAATGTCACCTTGCCGCTACCGTAGTTACGTACGGTCCATTGTTGGGCGCTGGTACCGTTGCTGTCATATTGTTGAAACGCTGCACCATTGGCCGTCGAGCCTCCATACACATCCAATGCTTTACCGGAATTCACATTGGTAATGCGGTAGGTCGCATTTCCTACCGATGTAAAACGATACTTTTGCGCGTTGGAACCGTTGCTTGTATACAACTGGATTTGCGTGCTATTGGCAGTTGATGCACCAGGAACGTCGAATACCAATCCAGTGTTTTTCGTTGATCGAATCGTTGCTGGCGCATCTGTCGGAATATTGACTTCGCTAGAGGAAAGAGTGAAGAGTTGCGCGACCGTTCCGTTAGGCGTATACAGATGAATCGCGGTACCGTTGGCCGTGCTGCCACCACTTAGATCCAGAACCCAATTGCCTAATGCGGATTGCAAGTAATAACCGGCTCCCGAATCACGGATGAACCAACGCTGGGCGTTCGTACCATTCGCCGAATACTGCTGCACCACCGCATTATTACCCGCAGCGCCATTACGAACGTCCAAGGCCTTACCGGAATTCACATTAACAATCACATAGCTGCCATCAGACTGTTTAGTGAAAGTAAACTGCTGAGCTTTGGACCCATTGCCGGAGTACAGCTGAATAGCTGTGGAATCCGCTCCACTGGCTCCAGGGATATCAACACTAGAAGCCACTTTGGAACGTACATTGATGTAATAATTCCCATTAGGAATGCTCACAGCACTCATCTTGCGCACATCAAGGGAAGGCTGAGAATCGTCATTCCCTCCATTCTGCACAGAAGTCTTATTGCCAAAGGCACTCATATCCACGGAGCCACTGATACCGTTGATATGACCGCTTTCGGTGTACTGCCAGCCACGATCGTTGGTCCCGAACGCCGTGAATTCCATCTGCGGACCATATTGCGCCACCCAGCGTGTCTTCGCATAGATGTTCGCATTGTTCAACGGCCCCTGCAAGTAGCTCGTGTAGGAGTACACGCCGAGATTCTGGTAACCGCCGGACTGCAACGCGCCATACCAAGCATTGACGATGCCGTTATACACGTTCGGATCGTTCGGCGGCGTGTGCCCGGTCCACGTCCAACTCTCAAGGTCGTAGTACACGGGGTATTTCAAGTCGTTCGGTCTCACGCCAAACTGGCGGAGCTTGGACACCACATCGTTGCCCTCCTGCCTGGAACCGCTCGCATCCTCCGCATACGAGTACCAGTAGATGCCGAACGGAATACCCAGCCGCTTGCATTCATTAATGTTGCGTTGCGCTTTGGCATCGGCGTCATTGCCCCATCCAAAGCCAAGACGGATGATCGCGCCTTCCACGCCGCCGGCTTTCGCCTTAGCCCAATCGATATCCCCCTGCCATGAAGAGACGTCGATCACGCCTTTGGCCTGCTGGGCGAACAGGTTGTTTCTATAGTCGAAGAAGGCTTTCGTATTGTTGTAGGTTCCCCAATGCGCGCCGTAATCGTTGCCATCGAATTTGGCAAGCTTCACGGTGGCTCCGTTTTTTGAGGACGATTGCTCCACGGATTGTTTCACAGATTGTTCCACAGCATCTTTCACATTCGAGGCACTCACCGGAATGAATGATTCGCCATTCGTTTTGGCCAGTGGATCAGGTTGCTGCGATTGCGTGCCGACCAGCTGAGCGTCCGTCACGGTTTCGCCGGTCTCAATGTTCTGCACATCACCTTCCGGCGTAACCGCAAGGTTCTCCGAAACCACAGTGGAATCGTCCGAAATGTTTTCGCTTACCGTTTCCGGCAGCGTCGCGTTCGGATTGTCCGGCATGCTGTTTGACGAATTCTGCACATCATCCACAGTTGCGGCAAAAGAACTTGGCGTATCCTCAATCGCAATATCCTGCATGGCGTAAGCCGGCACCACGGCAACGGAAACCGTCATTGCAACCACGGAAGCGGTGGTCGCAATCTTCATCAAGCTTTTCGGCGATATCATCGTCAGCCTCTCTCACAAAACGCATTTTCACTCGTTGACGCAATTGCACACGCAAAACTTAAGTGTATTCTGAGATGCCCCCACTCAAAATAAAGCAGATGGATTCCAAACCAAACTTCACATTTACCGAATATGCCACAACATGAAGTGCTGGCATTCGGAAGTGGAACGGGTAACATACCTTATGTATTGTCATTTGGGAACAGAGGACCTTGTCGGACCACCTCCAATAGACAACATCAGAACGGTATCACGGACTCCTGGAGGGAAGCATGGCACGGCACGAAAGGCAGCCAAATAAAGCTGACAGTCAAGCAAGTAACGTCCGCAAGCCCCGGACTTTCAGCAGTACCGCGACCGTCGGGACCAGCAAATCCAACAATTCCGTCAATGCCACCAATCGTGACGAAAAGCTTAGAACAAAAGCACCGGGGACTTCCTACCGAACGGCTCCCGAAGATCCGTTCCAAATCGCCATATCGCAAGGCGTGCAAGATGGCGACACTTGGGTGCACAACCATGTCAAGAACTTGATTCGCCGTTCCATCATCGTAGCCGTTATCGTCGTTGCGGTATGCATTGTGGTCTTCGGCGTCATGGGCGTGAGAACATCGCAGAAAATGCGCGAACTGAATGCCATCAACGATTGCAGAGACGCGGTTGCCGCCATGAACGCTTCATATTCCAAGGATTTCCAGCTCAAGGGAAAGATTGTCGACGCATTTTCCAGCATGGATTCCTCATATGATCTGGAAAAGCTCAGCACCTTGTATCAGGAAGAAGTCAAATCGCCGAAGGCGCTTGACTGCAAAGCCGACCCGTCCGGGACCACCAGCAAAGCCAACACCGAACGAGCCGCATATGACAAACAGGCCAGAACCTTCGAGCGGGCGTTGACAAAGAACGAGGCAAATCAGAATTGAATACGAAACGATTGGCAAGAACGGCACTTGCCGTTATCGTAACCGTAGGAATAGTCGTTGCCATCATCGTCGGGTGCGGCCCCAAATGGGGCAACGGAACGGCAACCGGTAAAACCGGATCGCAATCCACCGCCACCGCCCATACTGCGGCCACTGTTGATGTGCAGCTGCCCTCATACTACATGGACAATATGGTGTTCCAGCGCGATCAGCCAATCGTAGTCAAAGGCAACGTCAGCTCCACGGAAAGCAACCCCATCGACGTTTCGAAACTGTCAGCGACACTTACGCAAGGCAAAACCTCCGAGAGCGTCAAGGCAAAGGTAGCGAAAAACGGCAGTTTCACCTGCACGCTGAGCGCGCAAAAGGCAAGTCTCAATCCGTATTCGCTGCAAGTGCAGTACGCCGGCAAAACCGTGCTGAAACTGGCCAAAGTGTATGTGGGAGACGTCTTCGTAGCCGCTGGCCAGTCGAATATGGAACTCAACTATGTGCAGTATTACGAAAACGCTACTTACAATTTTGGCAATGGACTAATCACGACAGGCGATTTGCCGAAACCGCTCGTAGATGACAACGTGAAATTTGTCATCGCAAATCATGATGTTGAAGACACTGATTTTCCACTGTCCGCTGTTAATCAGAGCGCCGATGCATGGCTGACTGCAGATTCCACGAATTCACTGCACCTCAGCTATCTGGCTCAGCAATTCGCCATGCAGTTGCGCGCCAAGCACCCCAATGTGCCGATTGGCATCATCCAGACCGCGTGGGGTGGCACGCCTATTCGCCGGCATGTACAAGGCGGCGATATTTATGCGAACCATATCGCGCCGTTGAAGGGATTCCATGTGGCGGGCGTGCTGTGGTATCAAGGTTGCGATGACGCCAATAATTACGGAACTGCTTTGCAATACGAATCGCAAATGACCACGCTCATCAACCAGTACCGTAACGTGTTCGGACGCAAGGACCTGCCGTTCCTGTACGTACAGCTCGCGCGCTGGCCAAACTACCAGTACACGCAAAACGTGCGAGAAGCGCAACGGACTACGCTCGGCAACACCAACCTGCACGATTCGTCAAACGTGGCGATGACGGTTTCCCTTGACACAGACAAGGGCACATCCGCGCTGATCCATCCTCTCGGCAAGGATATTCTCGGGGCGCGCATGGCCGCGCAGTATCTCGCCATGGAAGACGGCACCACCGTACCCAACGGACCGCTTATCGAACATGCCCGGCACACTGCGAACGGCGCAATCGCCTTGTCTTTCCGCAACGGCACCGCAAGCAGGCTGAAAGCCATGCAGCCGAACTATTCGAAAACCGCGAGCGCAATCGCACCAAACTATAAGAGCGCTCCGAAAGCGACCCCGTTAAGCGGTATCAGCAATATCGCCGCTCCCACCACTACGGCATTGCAGGGGTTTGAGGTCGCCAATTATTCCGGTCAATGGCAGGCGGTCAATGCCACCATCAGGGGCAATCAGGTGTTGCTCACCGCAGCCGATGGTTCAACACTGAACGATCTCAACGCCATGAGCCAGGTACGTTACCTGTTCAGTGGCAATCCGAAGTGCGCAAGCATGCTGTACAACGACTTTAATCTGCCGGCTAGCCCATTCATCACTATTGTTGAGTGATCTTTGTTGGGAGCCGCCGCTAGATAAACCAATACGGGCAGGATAAGTACGGGCGGTCTGAGCCGTTGCTGGGCCTGCTTGGTCATGTTTTGAGCAGGCTGTTCCGGCTTCTGGTTTGGATTCTGGTTTCCCGCTTAAACTATGAAGACTGCTGCAGCATCGCAGAAACTAGACAAATGTCATTTTTCCACCGGTTTATTTAGGCACATTCCCCTCCTACTATGGCATACGGAACGAACGCGAGCGCACAATCACAGATCGAATGCAAACGTGCGCAGGAGAGGAATCACCATGAGGAATCGTATTGCAGCAGCTGCAGCGGCGGGAATATTAACCATCGGCATGGCCGTCCTGCCTTCCGCGGCTTCGGCCAGTGAAGTCGCACCGTCTACGGACGGATTGGCCGGCAGCACCACCATCAGCGGGCAGATCGACCAGGATATGGCCGTGTGCACCGACAAAACGTGCGATGCCGTACAGCATGTGCGCAAAACCAACCAGCAGATCAAGTCGGACATCGATACCGCCAAGCAGCACGCCGAGCAGCTGCATCAGAACGCGCACGAGGACGCCGACGCGCTTCGCCAGTACGGCGAGCAGGCCTGGAAGAACTACCAGGAGGACCGCGAGGATATAAAGAATGCGATTGACGGCGCGGTCAAGCGCGGTCAGGAGCGTCACGACGCTCTGCATCAGGATATGCAGGACACGCAGGCCCACCTCAACCAGATGCATGCCGACATGAAAGAGACTCACGACGAGCTTAAAACCAGGCATGATGCGTTCGCGGCGAGCAGCCACCAGTGGCATCAGTCGTTCATCGCGGCGCTGAAGGACGCGAACTCCAAGACGGGTCAGCAGGGCGGCTCATCCGTTGCTACCGGCACGCATGGCATCACGGCTGGAACGAATGCCGGTACGACCGTTACTGGAGTCAACGGCACCACTGGCACTGTGCGCACGGCTGCCGGCACTGGCGCGAATGGTGCTGCAACTGGATCCGTCACAGCTTCCAGCGATCAAACCGCCGCGTCCACCGGCGCGCTGACCAAGTCGGAATATGGACAGCTTGCACAAACCGGCATCGGCATTTCCCTTGCCTGCGCAGCCATTCTGCTGCTTGCCGGCCTTGCCTACGCCATGAAGACGTTCGTGCAATATAAGCGCGAAACCAGCGAAGACTGAGCCGGCTCGCTGCCGGACAGCGTTTGCTTCATCGACTCATGAAAAACGGTCTCGAATATATCGGGACCGTTTTTTCATGCGCGTTTTTCGTATGTGCTTTTCATCTGCTATACGCATTGTTGCGATTCAATTGGAATGACGTAGTACAGCGACGTACAATGCAGCGCGAAGCGCGCGTACCGTGCGTGAACCGCGTGTATGTCCAGTATTTCCACTGATTTGTTACGTTGGCCGTTCTGATCAGTCCACTGGTCAATTCGCATAATGGGGAGCACTGCTGGCGATTCGCGGCGACGGCGTATCGCCATTCCCCGCCGTCCGTCCGGTACTACCCGCGCTCCCCACACCGCCGGCCTTTTCAGCATTGCCGATGTTGGTTCTACGCAACGACCCCGCGGCCAACGAGCGGATGGATCGCCTGCGCTGCGCCTGTTCCGTCTGCGAAGCGGACTGAATTGCGGGAAAAGCGCCCGTTACAGGACGAATACGACCGGTTGCGGTCGGAATAAAGCTTGGTGGCAAAACCTGCGTTGTGATGGCGCTTATGGATGCCATCTGCGGCTGCTGCGTATTATCAGGACCATCCACAGCGTCTTTTTCTTTCACGGTTTGCGATTCTTCCGCACGATTCGCGTCATCATTCGCATCCTCGCCCGTTTGCAAGGCAGACCCAGCTTCGCTCTGCTTTTCTTGTTTTTCCTGCTTTTCCTGCGGAGCGGCCTGCACATCACTCTGCAATACGATTGGCGATGAATTCGAACGGCGTCGGGCAAGCGCCGCCAGAGAGTCACGAGTATCAGCATCGCGTTGGTCAGTCTGCTGGCTGCCGGCAGCCGTCTTGTCAACCATCGTCGTGCTTCTTTCTCTCAACGTCACGATTTCGAGCGTAACGTAGCGCAGCGCAAAAGTGCGCGTAAAACGACGATGTACGCAACTCCCCCACCGAATCGCAATCAAATATCGACATATGAGGGCAAACAATCCCATTATTGAGACCACAGACTGGCACCAATAAGCCGCAGCATGACAATCAGGGACTTTCCTGGATGCCGGCCCGTACACGCGAGACTTGCGATACGGGACGATTCAAAAAACCGAGGCCAACGAAAGAAGCATTCGGAGGGAATCTGGAAGGAACCGGAAAACGGAGTGGAAAAGAAGGAACCCCAGAAACCGAATGATTCCAACGGTTTCCAGGGTTCCAATCCGGGCGGAGAATACGAGATTCGAACTCGTGAGGCTGTTACACCAACACGCTTTCCAAGCGTGCGC
>OIAY01000379.1_pt1 | contig 15041 bp, 9 predicted proteins | sample 1580831 | NCBI WGS metagenome assembly OIAY01 (sample SAMEA3882522, study PRJEB24775) | human gut metagenome | biome: human-associated habitat; feature: intestine environment; material: feces | place: Netherlands | collected 2009/2010 | reverse complement strand
TGTAGAGACAGTCAGTGAGGGAGAAGAACCTTACAGACATGTAGTGGTAAAACTGAAACGTAATAATTACAGATTCAGTGGTAAGAATATAAGCCGTATCCCGGAGCGTTAAGCTTCGTGGATGCGGCTTTTTTTCATAAAACCGGAAAGTCAAGCGGATATTCGCAATGGAAGCAGGGGACTTACTTGATTTGGTTAAAAATTATCATTGCAATCTCCACAACAATTCTTTATAATCATTGAAGAGCAAATAATAAAAGATATTTCTGCAGCGGACATTCGGAATGCAGAGATCAGCTTTATAAATATGGAAACTGACAGAAGATGTTATTCTAGGTGAAAGCGTGAATAACACGTGTTTTTTGCGTGTAAAAAGCTTTTCCGGAGTAACATTTTTGCGTTTAACCGGATAAACTGTGCAGCAGTTATCTGATGCAGAATTACATAGCAGATGCGGATGTTTTTATCCGCCTGATAAAGGAGAGTGAAAAATGGAAGAGACAACGATTGCGGCGATTTCCACGGCCATGAGTGCATCGGGAATCGGAATCGTCAGGATCAGTGGCCCGGAGGCCTTCGAGATCGCATCCAGAGTATACCGTTCTAAAGGAGGGAAAAAATCTCTGAAAGACGTTCCAAGCCACACGATCCATTATGGATATATCTATGATAGTGAAGAAATGGTAGACGAAGTTCTGGTCATGGCCATGCGCGCACCAAGAACCTATACAGGGGAAGATACCATAGAAATCGACTGCCACGGCGGTGTTTTGGCTATGAAAAAAGTACTGGAAACTGTGCTGAAAAACGGAGCCATTATTGCCGAACCGGGAGAATTTACCAAGCGTGCATTCCTCAATGGAAGGATCGATCTTTCCCAGGCAGAAGCCGTTATGGACGTGATACAGTCCAAAAATGAGTACTCATTAAAGAATTCTGTAGGCCAATTAAAGGGTTCAGTCCGAAAAACCGTACAGCAGATCAGAGAAAAATTACTGTACCATATAGCGTACATTGAATCGGCATTAGACGACCCGGAGCACTATGATCTGACAGGATACTCAGAAGAATTAGAGCAGATCGTAGCAGAAGAAAAAGAAAAAATACAGAACCTGTTAAAAACATCCGGAGACGGAAAGATTATTCAGGAAGGCATCCGGACAGTAATCCTGGGCAAGCCAAACGCAGGAAAATCATCTCTGCTGAATCTGCTTCTGGGAGAAGACAGAGCCATCGTAACCGACATCGCAGGAACCACCAGAGACGTCCTGGAAGAGTACATCAACCTGCACGGGATCACATTAAAGATCGCCGACACAGCCGGAATCCGCCAGACGGAAGATATCGTTGAGAAGATCGGCGTATCCAAAGCCAAAGAAATGGCAGCAGATGCGGATCTGATTCTCTATGTCGTAGATTCCTCCGTACCGCTGGATGAAAACGACGAAGAAATCATAAAAATTTTGCAAGAGAAAAAGACAATTGTCCTCTACAGCAAGACAGATCTTAAATCTGTTATAGATATAGAAGATTTGAAGTCCAGAATAAACCAGCCGGTAATTCCAATCTCTGCAAAAGAAGAAACAGGAATTACGGATCTGGAAGAAAAAATCCGGGAAATGTTCTTCAGTGGGGAGATAAACTTCAATGATGAAGTATATATCACGAATGAGCGCCACAGGCAGGAACTTCTGAAAGCGAAGGAGAGTCTTTCTCTGGTAGAGAACAGTATAGAGAGCGGAATGCCGGAGGATTTTTATTCTATAGATCTGACGGATGCGTATGAGAGTTTGGGAAGGATTCTGGGAGAATCACTTGGGGAAGACCTTGTTAATGAGATATTCTCTAAATTTTGTATGGGCAAGTAGTTCCCACGAGGGTTGCGTGAGTACGCAGGGACTTATGCATAGGTATAGGCTGCGGAAGCCCGCAGAGGTACTTCACATTGGAATGTGAGAAAACCGCAAAGGGGCACAAGGCCGCGCCCCTCTGCACACCCCTGGGCCTTTTTTACAAAGTGCGGCGATTGAGGAAGGCAGAAAGTTACTAACCTGTGCCTGTATGCTTCTGTACTGGCAATTCAACACTGAGCCGAAACGTGGCAAACAGAACTTTGTATACCCCCGCAGACGTGCACCGCACGTCGAGAGCCTCGTTGCAGCTACACTGCAACAATCGGCACAGCGTCCCATATTCAACACCGAAGAATACAGACAAAAGTCGATAAAGTCACACATCCCCACAACCAAGCGCTTCTAAAAAAAAGCCCGAGGGGTGTGCAGAGGGGCCGTGGCTTTACGACCCCTTTGCGGTTTTCCTTATCTTCCCAAAGCAAGAACCCCATGCCTCTTGCCAAGGAAAGCAAAACATACATCACACAATAAAAACAAAGATAAAAAATAGAAATAAAGGAGAAAAAGCATGAAAAATCTGGAACAGTCTTTCGACATCATAGTAGTAGGCGCCGGCCACGCAGGCTGCGAAGCCGCATTAGCAAGTGCCCGTCTGGGCCTGCAAACAGTCATGTTCACAGTCAGCGTAGACAGCATCGCCCTGATGCCCTGCAACCCCAACGTAGGCGGCAGTTCCAAAGGCCATCTCGTCCGCGAACTGGACGCCCTCGGTGGAGAAATGGGCAAAAATATAGACAAAACATTCATCCAGTCCAAAATGCTCAACCAGTCCAAAGGCCCTGCAGTCCATTCTCTCCGTGCCCAGGCCGACAAACAGGCTTACAGCACCGAGATGCGAAAAACTCTGGAAAACACAGAAAACTTAACTATCCGCCAGGGCGAAGTAACAGAACTTCTGGTAGAAGATAACCACATCACCGGTGTAAAAACCTTTTCAGGAGCCACCTACCACGCAAAAGCCGTAGTTCTCTGTACAGGAACCTACCTCAAGGCCCGCTGCATCTACGGCGATGTCAGCAACTACACAGGACCAAACGGCCTTCAGGCAGCCAACTATCTCACGGATTCTCTGAAAAAACTGGGAATCGAAATGTTCCGCTTCAAAACAGGAACCCCTGCCAGGATCGCCGGAAACACCATCGATTATTCCAAAATGGAAGAGCAGTTCGGAGACAAAAGAGTCGTACCGTTCTCCTTCTCCACAGACCCGGAATCCGTACAGATCGAGCAGAAATCCTGCTGGCTGACCTACACAAATGAAAAAACACACGAGATCATCCGCGCAAACCTGGACAGATCCCCTCTTTATTCCGGAATGATCGAAGGAACCGGTCCGCGTTATTGCCCGTCCATCGAAGATAAAGTCGTCCGTTTTGCAGACAAAAAACGCCATCAGGTATTCATTGAGCCAGAAGGCCTTTACACAAATGAAATGTACATCGGAGGAATGTCCAGCTCCCTTCCGGAAGATGTCCAGTACGAAATGTACCATTCCGTACCAGGCCTGGAGCATGCCAAGATCGTGAAAAATGCCTACGCCATTGAGTATGACTGCATCAATCCACGCCAGCTCTACCCGACACTGGAATTCAAAAAGATCAAGGGCCTTTTCAGCGGCGGACAGTTTAACGGAAGCTCAGGATACGAGGAAGCAGCCGCTCAGGGTCTGATCGCAGGAATCAACGCAGCCATGGAAGTAAAAGGAAAAGAACAGCTGATCCTGGATCGCTCCGAGGCATATATCGGCGTTCTCATCGATGATCTGGTAACAAAAGAAAACCATGAGCCGTACCGAATGATGACAAGCCGCGCCGAATACCGCCTGCTGCTCCGTCAGGACAATGCAGACCTCCGTCTCCGCAAAAAAGGCTGGGAGGTTGGCCTGATCGATGATGAGACATACCATAAACTGCAGGAAAAAGAACGAATGATCCATGAAGAGATCGAGAGAGTAGAACATACGACTGTAGGCGGTTCTGCAGAAGTACAGAGCCTTCTGGAATCTCAGGGAAGTACATTGCTGAAATCAGGAACCACCATTGCAGAGCTGATCCGCAGACCGGAACTTAACTATAAAGTGCTTGCACCGATTGATAAAGAAAGACCGGAACTTCCAGAAGATGTATGTGAGCAGGTAGAGATCAACATCAAATATGATGGCTATATTCGCCGCCAGATGAAACAGGTGGAGCAGTTCAAAAAACTGGAGCAGAAAAAAATTCCGGAAGACATTGATTATGAAGATGTAGGAAGCCTCCGCATTGAAGCACGTCAGAAACTGGAGGCTTACAGACCGGTATCCATCGGCCAGGCATCCCGAATCTCCGGCGTATCCCCGGCAGATATCTCTGTACTTCTTGTATACCTGGAAAGCAAAGCCGGACATAAACATTGATAACATTCTGAATAATGAAAACATAAAAAACAAAGAATAAGAGAGGAAGCTGCATGTACAATTTAGAAATCCTGGAAAAAGGCTGCGAAGAACTTGGAATTACTCTTAATGACACGCAGAAAAATCAGTTTATCCAGTTCTACGAATTCCTTGTAGAAAAAAATAAAGTTATGAACCTTACCGGAATTACAGAATTCGATGAGGTTCTCGTGAAACATTTCCTGGACAGCCTTTGCTGTGTCAAAGCCGTAGATATGAGCAAGGTAAAAACGGTCATGGACATCGGAACCGGTGCCGGATTTCCGGGGGTTCCCCTGAAGATCGCTTTCCCGGAATTGGAAGCCTGCCTTCTGGATTCCCTGAACAAAAGAGTGAAATTCCTGGAAGAAACCTTTGCACTCCTTGGACTTGAGAACATTTCAGCCATCCACGGAAGAGCCGAAGAATATGCAAAAAACAAAGCCTACAGAGAAAAATATGACCTCTGTGTATCCAGAGCAGTATCCGGCCTTGCAACCCTGTCCGAATACTGTCTCCCATACGTAAAAGTCGGAGGACTTTTTGTCTCCTATAAATCCGGCTCAGTAAAGGAAGAAGCCGAAGCGGCGGAAAAAGCAGTAAAAATCCTCGGTGGAAAGATCCGAGACATTCAGTACTTCGATCTTCCGGGATCCGAGATCAGCCGTTCCCTGGTCATCATCGAAAAAGTAAAAAACACACCTGGAAAATACCCGAGAAAAGCAGGAACGCCGCTCAGAGAACCACTGGCATAACAGAATCTTGCTGCTCAGAAAATGTAATCTCCTGTCGAACAAAAGAAGAATTTGTGTGACAGGAGATTTTTCGCTGATTTGTTTCACAAAATTATCACAAATTTATCCTACTTTTATCACAAATTACTTTTACACTATAAAATGATAGAGATGCCCCTGGATTCCCCCATTCTCTGTTTCATCCAGGGGCATTTTCTATTGAAAAGACGCCAGAGTCAAAGGGCCTCTGTTTTACGACCTTTTGCCTCTGGCATCTTATAAGATGGGAAATCAAGAATTGAAAAAGTATTTCCCGGAGAATAAAAGGAGGAGAGTAAAGTGATCGAAGTAAGTAATCTGGTCAAAAAATACGGCGATCATACAGCCGTTGACCATCTTTCCTTTCAGATCGAAAAGGGGAAAATTTACGGATTCCTGGGCCCCAACGGTGCAGGAAAATCAACAACAATGAACATGATCACAGGATACATTGCTTCCACAGAGGGAAAAGTAATGATCGATGGTCATGACATTCTGGAAGAACCGGAGGCAGCCAAGAAATGTATCGGCTATCTGCCGGAAATGCCGCCACTCTATTTTGACATGACTGTTCTTGAGTACATGAAATTTGCGGCTGATCTGAAAAAAATCCCAAGAAACCAGAAAGACAAACAGATAAAAGAAGTCATGGATATGGTAAAGATCACAGACATGAAAGACCGTCTGATCAAAAACCTTTCCAAAGGTTACCGCCAGAGAGTTGGCCTTGCACAGGCGATCCTTGGATATCCGGAAGTGATCATCCTGGATGAGCCTACAGTAGGACTTGACCCGAAGCAGATCATCGAGATCCGTGACCTGATCAAAAGCCTGAAACAGAAACATACGGTTATCTTAAGTTCTCATATCCTTTCCGAGGTGAGAGCAGTATGTGATTACGTTCTGATCATTTCACACGGAAAACTGGTAGCCAGTGATACGCCGGACAATCTGGAACGTCTGGCAGCAGGTTCCAACAGTCTCCTTATGAAAGTAAAAGGCGAGAAAGATACCATCCGAAAAGATCTGGAAACGATCGAAGGCGTTACCGGTGTGGAAATGTCCTACGACAGCGACGAAGAACTGTGGAAAACAAAAGTTTCCATTCAGGAAAATGTGGATATCCGCGAAAAAGTTTTCTATGCTATGGCAAAAGCAAACTGCCCGATCTACGAGATGCAGGTTAAGAGAGTTTCTCTTGAGGATGTATTCCTTGAGATTACCGAAGGAGAAAAAAAGAAATCCACCGGGAAACAGGAAAGATCACAGTGGAAACCGGTAGAAGATAAATCTTCGGAAACAGAAAAATCTGAGAAAACGGAGAAAGCTTCAGATAAAAAAGAGGGGGATCAGTCATGACAGCAATTTTTAAAAGAGAACTGAAAAGCTATCTGACCTCCATGGTTGGATATCTCTTCATATTTTTTGTCCTGGTGCTGACTGGAATTTATTTTTCCGCATATCAGCTCTCAGCAGGTTATTCAAAATTTGAATCTACATTAAGCGCACTGACCTTCGTGTTCCTGATCGGTGTGCCGATCCTTTCCATGCGTGTACTTGCAGAAGAACGTAAACAAAAAACAGATCAGCTGCTTCTGACAGCGCCGATATCTGTGTGGGATATCGTATTTGGAAAATACCTTGCACTGGTAGCCGTATTTGCCATTCCGGTTGTGATCATGTGCTTTTATCCACTGATCATGAGTAAATTTGGAACCATTTCCTATGCTTCTGCATATACAGGAATCCTGGGATTTTTCCTTCTTGGATGTGCGAATCTGGCAATTGGTGTATTTATGTCAGCACTTACGGAAAGCCAGGTAATTGCAGCAGTACTTACTTTTGTATTTCTGTTTGCTTTCTATATGATGAATGGAATTTCCTCATTTTTCTCACAGACTTCCATGTCAACGGCAGTGGCATTCGGACTTCTGATCGTGGCGATCGCAATTATCATTTATACCATGATCAAAAATGTTCTGATCTCTGCAGTGATCGGAGTTGTAGGAGAAGTTGCCCTTGTGATCGTATACGTTGTAAAACCAAGTATTTTCCAGGGTGGTATCCAGAAAGTACTGAATGTATTTAATCTGAGCGGACATTATGAGAACTTTACAAACGGTGTGTTTGACGTGACAGGAATCGTATATTTTATCTCTGTCGTTGCAATCTGTCTGTTTCTCACCATGCAGTCCATTCAGAAGAGACGCTGGAACTAGGGGGTGAATGGAAATGAAATTCAGTGAGAAATTCAAGAAAAATAAAAGCGAGGCAGTAGAGACAGAAACTGCACAGGATTTCGGGAAAAAGAAACATAAACCAGATCCGAAAAAACTGGTAGGCACTATCAGTAAAAAGCATATTAAAAATGGTACTTACAGCATGGCTATGGCAGCGATCTTTATCGTGATCGTAGTTGTGATCAATATGATCGTAGGTGCAATCCCGTCTAAATATTCGCAGTTGGATGTAAGTTCATCCAAGCTTTATACCATCGGTGATGAGACAAAGAAAGTGCTGAAAGCACTGGATAAAGATGTGACCATTTACCAGATCGCGCCAAGCGGCTCTGAGGATGATACGATTTCCAACCTGCTGTCACGCTACAAAGATGAGTCCAAACATATTAAAGTTGAAGTAAAAGATCCGGTTGTAAATCCGAAATTTGCTTCTGAATATACAAGCGATGATCTTGCATCAAACAGCCTGATCGTAGTTTGCGGAGACAGAAACAAAGTTATCAATTACAACGATATGTATTCTACTTCTGTAGACTACAATACCTGGCAGCAGACCACGACCGGATTTGACGGTGAGGGACAGATCACAAGTGCTATCGGATATGTGACATCCGAGAACCTTCCGATCATGTACACGTTATCCGGACATGGCGAAAAAGATCTGGATTCCAGCTTTAAAGAGGATATCCAGAAAGCCAACATTGATATCAAGGATCTGAACCTTCTCACAGAAGGAAAAGTTCCGGACGATGCTGACTGCCTGATGATCGTATCTCCGACGAGCGATATTTCCGAGGAAGAAAAAACAGAGATCCTGGGTTATCTGGAGGCGGGCGGAAAGGCCATGATCTTCTCTGATTATACACAGGATGATCTGCCGAACTTCGATGCTGTCCTTGAAAATTATGGCGTAAAACGTGTAGCAGGAATCGTATTTGAGGGCGACAGCCAGCATTATGGAATGCAGATGCCGTATTATCTGGTACCGACTGTTAACAGCACAGATGCAAGCTCTGAGACCGCTTCCGCAGGCTCTTATGTACTGGCTCCATATGCACAGGGTATTCAGAAAACAGATGACGTAAGAGATACCGTAACGATTGACAGTATCCTGACAACTTCTAACCAGGCTTACTCTAAGACAAACATGCAGAGCAGCAATATCGAGAAAGAAGACGGAGATGTAGACGGCCCGTTTGATCTTGGTGTTGCCATTACTGAGAAACTGGATGATGACAAGGAAACACAGATCGTTTACTACTCCACAGCAAATCTGATGGAGAGTCAGGTAAACCAGATGGTATCCGGCGGAAATGAAAAACTTCTTCTGGAGTCCTTAAACTGGATGACCAGCACAGATGACGGCAATTCCGTTTCCATCCCATCCAAGAGCCTTGAGTCTACAAGCCTGACCGTAACGGATTATGATGCAGCCTTCTGGAAGATCTGTACTATTGGTCTGATCCCGGGAGTGTTCCTTGTTGCAGGATTTTTAATCTGGCTTAAGAGGAGAAAAGCATAATGAAAAAATCAACCAAACTTGTTTCAGCTGTTGTTGTTCTGGCAGTTCTAGGTGGTACGTATGTGGGACTGAATACCTACGTATCCAAAGAGGAAAAGACAGAGAGCAGCAGTGAGGAGGAAAGCAAAACAGAAGTGTTTTCCGTGAAAACGGATGACATCAAATCTCTGGAATTTATCGTAGACAAGAAGGAAACTACCTTTGAGAAAAAAGATGATTCCTGGGTGAAAAAAGATGAGACTGCTTTCCCTGTAAATCAGACAACTCTGGATTCTGCAGCTTCCGCCATCGAAAAGGTGGAAGCTGACAGGGTTCTGAAAAAAGTAGACGATCTTACCGAATATGGACTGGATTCCCCGTCCAATACGGTGACCGTTGATACCAGTGATGGCACAACCAAGTTTAATATCGGAGATGAGAATACTTCCACGAATCAGTATTACATTTCCAAAGATGATGATGACAGTACTGTGTATGTAGTAGCGGCAGATACGGTCACTCCGTTTATGAAATCTCTTTACGATTATGCACAGGGAGAAGATTTCCCGACAATTGATTCTTCCACAGTAAAGAAAGTCCAGGTAAGCGAGGATAAAGATTCCTATGTTCTGGAAGAAAATTCTGATGGAGCTACCTGGGATGTTTCCAGCGATGGAAGCAGTGATAAAGAAACTGCGGATACTACAGCAGCAGGAAATGTAACCTCCGGACTTGGAAATTTTGCATATGATCAGTTTGTAAATTATAATGCAGAGGATCTTTCACAGTATGGCCTTGATAAGCCGTATGCGACGATTACAGTGGATTATCAGGAAGAGGTGAAGGATGACAGCTCAGACAGTACAGATTCTTCAGAAAAGGATTCTACAGCCTCTGAGAGTGATTCTGAGAGTGTCGACAGTACTGATGATAAAGCTTCAGCAGAAAACAGTTCGACAGATAGTTCTGACAGCACGGATGCTTCTGATGACAGCAGTTCTTCAGAGGATACCAAGACAACAACAGTAGATAAACAACTTGTTATCTACGTTGGCGATGAAGCAAGTGATGGCAGTCGATACGTAACTGTGGATAACAAACATATTTATACAATGTCCGCGGATACTCTGAGCGCAGTTATTGACAAAGCACCATCAGATCTCTGGTCACTGATCGTCAATTATCTGTCTGTAAAAAATCTGGATCAGCTTCAGGTTACTTACGGCGGCGCAACAAATGCTGTAAATGTTTCACGTGAAACATCCAAAGATGATGACGGCAATGACAAAGAGACAACGACTTATCAGCTGGATGGTAAGGAGATAGAAAGTACAACCTTTACCACTTTCTATAACAAGCTGATAAATATGGCAGGCCAGAAGAGACTGACGGACGCTTATACACCGGCTACAGACCCGGAGATGACTGCTGTATTCACAGACTCTGATAAGAACCAGACAACCGTTACCTTCTACACATATGACACAAACTATTACGCAGCTGTCGTTGGAAACAAAGTATTCCTCGTAAACAAAATGACGGTAAAAGAAATGTTTAATGCATATGAGACACTGATAAACGGTGAATCAAAAACAGAAGCCACAGCAACACCAACGGCTGAGGCGGAAAAGTAAAAAATAAAACTAAGCCCCGGAATTCCATGGATCAGGAGTTCCGGGGCTTTCTATAATAAAAAAACCTGTACAGTGGTTTTTCAGTCCACCGTACAGGTTTTATTTTTTTTATATCCAACAGAAGGTTCGGGGGAGCTTCTGTCAGTTACATATTAGTTAAGCAAGACCTCTTTCTTCCAGCCAGTCGAAGAGAACGATTTTTTCTTCTTTCTTTCTCTTGGCCATGTGATTGAACTGAAGGATTGTCAGGATCGTGAAGATCACAAACAGTACAGCCAGTACAATTACAGAAGTAGTAATGCTTCTGCCACCACTGATCGTTGCACGGAATGCATCAACTGTGTAGGTGAATGGCAGGTATGCGTGAATCTTTGCAACAAATGCAGGAGAAATCTCGACCGGATAAGTACCGGCAGATCCTGCAAGCTGAACGACCATGAATACCAGCATCAGGAAACTTCCTACTTTACCAAGTGTAATGTTGAAGAAGTACATCATGGATGTAAAGGTCATTGCTGCGAGGCAGGCGAAGAGAACTGTCTTGCCCATCTCAGCAGGGGCGAATCCGTTAAATGCATGTAACAGAAGGATCAGACAGATTGCCTGAAGCATTGCTACCGGATAAAGTACGGAAGCTTTGCTTGCCCACCATGCAAAACCGGATTTCAGTTTGCCTTTATACTGAGCCAGAGGATACATCAGGCAGAATGCCAGTGCACCAACCCAGAGGCCTACAGACATCATATAAGGTGCCATTGCGTGTCCGTTATTCGGAACATCGGTAAGTTTTGTTTCATCGCTCACAACAGGTGTTGCGAACATTTTAATTGTTTCATCACTTGCTGAGTTATCTTTAACTGTTTTAGCTCCATCACTGAGGCTTGTGGTTAATGTCTTGGAACCATCTTTCAGTTCTTTCATACCACTTCCAAGTTTCTTGGAACCATCATACAGCTGAGAGGAACCACTCTGGATCTGAGCAGCACCATCTGCAAGCTGTTTCGCACCATTGTTCAGAGTGCTGTTGTTACTTACAAGTTTCTTGGTACCACTGAGAAGAGTTGAGGTACCGTTTGCTAATGCCTTAGTTCCGTTTGCAAGAGTAGTAGCACCGCTGGAAAGAGTTTTAGCTCCAGTGGAAAGCTGACTGGTACCGCTTGTAAGAGCAGAACTGTTAGCGGCCAGTTTAGCGACGCCATCTGTGTATGTCTTAATTCCTGTAGTCAGTGTTTCAGAACCATCGGCAAGCTGACCTGCACCGGATTTCACCTGCGGAAGTGCGCTTGTGATCTGTTTTCCTGCTTTTTTCAGACTTGTTGCGCCATCAGTAAGTTTCTTGTTGTTTGCGGTTAATTTATCAAATCCATCGTTCAGAGCTTTGATTCCGGCGGCTGCTTTCGGGAAAGCTGCGGTACCAGTCTCCAGTTTCTGAAGTCCGGCGGAAACAGTTTTTGTTCCGGTATTTACAGCTGTTGCACCCGCGTACAGCTGCTGTGTAACAGCGGAAAGCTGAGAGATCATATCTGTAGGAAGCTGACCTGCAACTGCGCCCATTGTAGTAGCGGCTGTGCCCATTTCTGTAGCACCGCTGCCCATTTCTGCTGCACCATTGCTCATTTCTGTAGCACCACTTGTCAGTCCGTCTGCAAGCTGGTTCAAAGTTGCTGCAGCACCTGTCAGAGTCTGTACACTGCTCTTAATATCCTCAGTTTTGCTGTTCAGCTGTGAAAGTGCATCTCCAAGTTCTCCCTGAACTGCATCAATTTCACCATTTACAACGCCCAACTGGGAAACCTGATCAGAATATCCGGCTGCAAAGGAAGTATCTACCTGAGAAGCGCTTCCGGCAGCACCGGACAGAGTATTGATCACATTGCTGAGGCTTTCAGCGGAAATTTTTCCATCTTCATCCTGTGCGCTCTGAATTGCCTGAAGTTCTGCAACAGCAGAGTTCATAGCCTGCTGTGCGGCATCAATTCTTCCGTTTGCGTCATTAAGTGTTGAAGTTGTTGTCTGTCCGTATGTATCCATTGCGGAGCTTACTGCACTGATCTGAGCTTTCATTCCACCAAATGCAGTACCAAGACCCTCTGCTTTGGAAGAAAGCATTGTACTTGCATCAGTAAGAGCACTTGCTGCACTGTTAAGACCAGGTACGATCTGACCGGTAACAGCTGACGCACCCTGAGTCATGGCTGCGGAAGCGGATTCCATACCAGTTTGAGCCTTAGTCATACCGGCGGAAGCAGATTCCATACCTTTCTGAGCCTTTGTAAGGCCACTGGAAAGCTGTTTGAAGGATTCTTCAGTAGTGCTTCCCTTCAGAGCAGAAACAGTGTCGTTAAGTTTTTTGGTTCCTGCTTCCAGAGCTGCAGTTCCGGATACCAGAGACTGAGAATCTTTAGTTCCTTTTGTAACGCCGGTATTTAACTGAGCGATACCATCAGAAACATCTCCAAGGCTTTCCAGAGCGGAGAGCTGTTTAGCGCCGTCTGCCAGTTCCTGTGCACCCTTTACATAAGCGGTTGTTCCATCAGCCAGAGTATCTGCACCGCTGACATACTTTGTAGCACCACTGGAAAGAGTATTGATACCTTCGCTTAAAGCTTTGGCACCGGATTCCAGGCTGCTTGCACCGCTTTTCAGTGCATCGGAGTTTTCATTCAACTGATCAACACCTGCGGTGTACTGTTTCACACCTTTATCCAGAGTGTCAACACCGGTTGTAAGCTCCGGTACCTTGTTGGTGAGAGTAGCGACACCACTGTCAAGCTGTTTTGCTCCATCATCCAGACTCTTGGCTCCGTCGTTAACCTGAGCTACACCATCGGTGTATGTCTTAAGTCCCTCTGTGAGACTGTCAGCACCGCTTACGAATGTAAGAGTACTTGTGGAAAGTTTTTTCAGGTTCTTGGTAATGGTTTTGTTACCATCAGCAGCTGTAGTCAGTCCGTCTTCAAGTTTTCCGGATCCGTCAGCAGCTTCCTGCATTCCGTCACCTGCTTCTGAGATAGAATCAAAAACGGTTTCTGTATAGGTTTCTGTAACCTGGGAGGCGATGTTGTCGCGAAGCTTCAGCATTGCTGTTTCACTGAGCTTGGAAGCGATGTAGTTGGTTCCCGGATTGGTCTGATATGTCAGCTCCATCTGCTTGGGGTTATCATCCATTACAGTAGCTGCATTTGCGGAGAAGTCTTCCGGAATTGTGATAACCATGTAGTAGGTTCCGTTTGCCAGACCGTCCTCTGCTGTTTTGCTGTCTACAATGTTGAATGCCATTGAGTCGTTGTCTTTCAGCTCATCCGTCATATTCTTACCTATACTTAGCGTCTTGCCATTATACTCAACTGGTTTGTCTTCGTTTACCACGGCCACCGGCAGGTTATCCACGCTTCCGTAAGGATCCCACATGGATTTCAGAAACAGGCCTGCATAGATGATCGGGATAACGATGATAGCGATTACAACGATAAGCATGAGCTTGTTACGAAGTAGGCTTTTCCATTCGTCTTTGATCATTTTACCTATCCCTTTCTTTATTTAGTTTTATATAAAGCTTAGTTGCTTAATCAAACTTTATTCCAGTAATGGCTTCAAAATCTATTAAACATACTGAATTCTATTAATAGCTCTCAAATCCATTATCAAACAAAGTGTTGATTTTCTTTACGTGATGTATTATACTAAACACAAAACATAGATACAACCATTAAATATTTACTGAATGTATATTAATGGACATAAATGCGAAAAATGTCTAATACAGAAAGATGATTTTTATGGCTGCAGACACGAACATGATATTATAGTAATTCCAGAAATACTATAGTTGAGAGAAAATGACCGAATCAAGGAAGCCCTCTCCGCGGGATTACGAAAAGCAATAAGTAATGAGTGGGGACTTGCTTATATCAGGAGGAGTACAAACAAGTCCTGATAAACTGCGGAGCAGTTATTTGGTTATGAGCAAGTAGCGAAGCGGATTGCGAATATCCGCTTGACTATATGGTAATTTATGAACATGAAGTAGAGTAGAATGCGAATGTCCGCTTTACTTATTATAGCTTTACGGAATAACAGGGGGAAAAGAAAAATGGCCGAAAAAGTTGATAGAAGAGTACGGAAAACAAAAGCACAGCTTCGAGCAGGATTAGCACGTCTTATGCAGAAGAAGAGTATTAAAGAGATTACTGTGAAAGAACTGGTGGAAGAAGTAGATATCAACCGTTCCACGTTTTATCTTCATTATACAGATATTTACCAGATGTTAGAATCTATTGAGGCGGAACTGATGGATGAAGTTTCTCATTTAGTAGAAGATTATCCGCTTGATCCTCTTAACAATAAGGAGAGTTCTTATCCGTTTATTGAGCAGATTTTTACAATTTTGGATAATAATAAGGATATTTGTATTGCACTGCTCGGAAAAAATGGGGATATGGCGTTTGTCAGCCGAATCGAAAAGCTGATTGCGGATACAGTTCTGCATCGTCTGTCTATTCGTTTGCCTAAGAATAATCGGGATGTAGAAAAATGCATTTATCAGCAGAAACTGATGAGCCTGTAC
>OIAY01000366.1_pt1 | contig 15458 bp, 15 predicted proteins | sample 1580831 | NCBI WGS metagenome assembly OIAY01 (sample SAMEA3882522, study PRJEB24775) | human gut metagenome | biome: human-associated habitat; feature: intestine environment; material: feces | place: Netherlands | collected 2009/2010 | reverse complement strand
TCATGTCGCCGTCCCGCAGGGCCTGCTGGAACCGCTTTTTGCCCGTGGGGTTGATGCGCTCGCCCACCACGGTGATGCCGTCCACATTCACGCAGTCCACCGGGCTGCAGATGACCGAGAGCATCGGGTGCTCCGGGCGGCCCGGCTTGCAATCGGCAAACACGCCGTTGAGCATCTGGATGAACTCCGGCGTGGTGCCGCAGCAGCCGCCCGCCGCAAACAGGTGCAGCTCCCGGTAGGGCTTCATCTGCATGGCGTAAAGCTGCGGGGTGATGTCGTAACCGCTGCCGTCGGCCCGGGGCAGGCCCGCGTTGGGCTTGACGAAGACCGGGAAATCTCCGGGCACGGCCTCCGCCAGCCGCTTGGCCATGGGGAAGATCTCTTTGGGTCCCAGCGAGCAGTTGATGCCCACGGCGTTGGCCCCCAGGCCCCGGGCTGTGGCCGCAAAACTCTCCACCGTGCAGCCCGTAAAGGTGCGGCCATTGGCCTCAAAGCTCATGCTGGCCATGATGGGCAGGGTGCTGTTCTCCTTGGCGGCCAGCAGAGCCGCCTTCATTTCATACAGGTCGGTGAATGTCTCAAAATAGAGGATGTCCGCCCCGGCGGCCACACCGGCCCGGACGATACGGCCATACTCCGCCACGGCGTCCTCAAAGGCCAGCGTCCCGCTGGGTTCCAGCAGCTCGCCCAGCGGGCCCACATCCAGCGTGACCAGCGCGCCATACGGAGCCACGGCCTGCTTGCAGTTGGCAATGCCCGCCGTGATGACCTCTTCCAGCGTGTACTTGCTGTCGGCCAGCTTGTGGGGCGAAGCGCCAAAGGTATTGGCGTTGACGACGCGGCTGCCAGCGGCCGCGTATTTTGCATGGATGCTCCGGATGAGCTCCGGGTTTTCAATGTTCAAATCTTCCGGCCGGGTCCCCAGCTTCATCCCGGCTGCCTGCAGCATGGTGCCCATACCGCCATCCAGCAGGATGGTATTGGGCTGGTTGAACAGTTCACTCGCTTGCACAGGTCTTCCCTCTCTTTCGATATTCGCACCGGGTACGGAGCACACAATGCCCGCAGCCCGCTAAATGTCCCTTGACCGGGTGGTCACTGAGGCCCAGAATGGCCGTCACGCTTTTGCGGGGGGTCATCAGGTTGGTGTTCAGCACACAGATGCCCGCCCGCCGGGCGGTGTCCAGCACTGCCGCTACTTTCGGCTGCACCGTGATGGGCCAATCGCCGTAGCCCGGCGAGAAGCGGCCCGTGAGGTACTTTTCCTCCCGCGCGGCCCACTGCCGCAGCTCGGCTTCGGCGGCATCCGCCGCCTGCTCCGCCAGGGCGGAGCCCAGCGCGTCCGACGCCACGGAGGCGGCAATATCCCCCACCCCGGCCCGGCGGATCTGTGCATCCACGCCGGGGCCCAGAGTAACTGCCAGCATCAGTGCCTGCGGGCAGCCCTCCAGATGCTTCATCACATCCCCGCCCTGCAGGATCCCTGCTTCCAGCAGGCTGTCCACATCGGCTTCCAGCCAGACGGCCCGGGGCGTGGCGGCTGCCAGAATGGGCACCGCGCATTTTTCCAGCAGTGTCTGAGTGGCAGTGTCCGGCTCCCCCCGGGCTCCAAAGTAGCGCGCCGCCTGCGGGATATCGATTTTGGCCGGTTTTTCCAGCACCAGCGGCCTGCTTGGCCCGATGGACATTTCCGCCGCCCCCTTTCCGTAGAATCTGTTTCAGTATACCGCACCGGTGGGATTTTATCAATCCCGCAGACAGAAAAACACCCCTGCACACGGGGCGCAGAGGTGTTTTGCATCCGGTATCAGAATTTGATCTTCCACACATGGTCGGTGCGGAACGTGCCGTTGGCGTAGTGGATGGCACCGGACTCAAACAGCACATAGATGCCGCCGTCCTTGGCGTCGGCCAGTGCCTCGGTCATGGGCATGGCGGTCACGCTCTCTTTGAGGCGCTTGCTGTCCAGAATGTAACCCGGCACATCCCTGCCCTGCACGGTCAGCATGGTGTCCAGCGTCTCTCCCAGTGCCAGCGAGTAGTGGAGCAGGCTGGCGTTGTTCTTCCGGCCATAGGACTGGCTCAGGGTGACGGTATCGTCCTCCCCGACCACGACACCCTGAATTTTGTTGGGGCCGACCAGTACCACATCCGGCTGGGCATAATCGTCGCCGTCCGCCACGGAAAGGCTCCCCTTGCTGAGGTCATAGCCCATGATGTAGCAGCCGTAGTCCTCGCCGTCGGCGCTGGCCGTGGTGTACTTCATGCCGTCCGAGAGGGGGTAATCCGCGCCCGGGTGGTAGAAGTTTCCCACCCACAAATAGCCGTGGGAACAACTCAGGAACGAGGGCGAGACCGGCACCGGGATGGTCTGCTCCAGCTTCACCTCGTGGCTGCCCTCGGCGGGCAGGTCTTTGAGGGGAATCGCGCAGATGGTGTACAGGCCGTTTTGCTTCTGGCCCGAGACGTAGAGGGTGTCTTCACTGACAGCCACGCCGCCCACATGGCCGTCAAAGGGGGTGCCGCCTGCATTGAGCAGGATATACTCCGCCGTCAGCTCCCCAGTGGCGGTGTCCACGGCCAGAATGGCCGAGGATTTTCCGTCGGTGGTGTAATAGCCGGAGATGTACAGGATGCCTGTTTCATCGCACTGGTCCATGCCCTGGGGGATGAGGTTTTCCGCAAGGCCCGGAATGACCAGCCCCGGCTCCGCCTTGCTCAGGAAATCCGCAAAATCCGCTTCCTCTTTGTAGGTCTCCGTGGGCACGGTGGGGGTCTGGGTGTACTTCATGGCAGGCTCTTCCGGCTGCTCTGCCGCCTCCGAGGAAGCCACAGACGATGCAGGCACGGAAGAAGCCGAGGATGCCGGAGCACCGCCGCAGGCCGTCAGGAGCAGGGCCCCTGCCAGCAGGGCAGCAGAGAGAGATAACCCTTTTTTGAAACAGGACATCGCTTTCATCCTTTCCGTTTTGTTGTTTTGTTCGTGTTTATTCTGTTTTGTATGATCTTTTCCGGGCTATTCCGCAAGCTCTGCCCGCCGGAACGCCCGGGTATGGGCGGCTTTTCCATCGGCCGTGTAGACCGAGAAATAGACGTACTCGCCGATGGGCGGCAGGTCCAGCTCCGCGTGGGTGATGGGGCTGCCGTCCGGGTTGTAAAAGCTCTTGCCCAGCTTGGGGCTGCCGTGGACGACGATCCGCTGGGCCGGGCTGCAGCCGATCCGCACATGGCTGCCGTCAAACGTCAGCTCGGTGATCTCGGGGCCGGTGGTGGCATAAAAGCGGCCCTCTTCCAGCGCCCGAATGACCGCCGGGTAGGTCAGCTCCTCGGCCAGGATCTGGGTCCAGGAGCCGAACGAATCGCACATCAGGTCCCCGAACGGTGCCTTGTTGTGGTTGTCGTCCGCGCCATGGACATAGAGGAATTTGCCTTTGCGGAGGAACTTATCGTACAGGGCCATGTTGCACTCGTAGCCGCTGATCTTCTCCGAGCCGGTGTTGAACACCTCCAGGCTGAAGCAGCCGTCATAGCTCAGGGTGTCTTCCTCGGCCTCCATGGACCAGCAGGGGTGGTTGTAGGTGACGAGATATCCGCTGGCCCGGGCCGTATCAATAAACCGCTGGATATATTCCCGGCTGTATTTCCGGGGGCCAAGGTCGCCCTTGTGCTCCCGCTGATGCTCGGCCACTTCCAGCGGCATATACTTGCAGAAATTGGGGTCCCAGCCGATGATGGCGGTGTTGTGCGGATCCTTTGCCAGCAGGTTGAGGTGAATTTCCGGCTTGAACAGGTCAAACTCGCAGGTGGGCGAGGGGCGGATATAGGCCTCATAGCCCGTCAGCATGAGGAAATCGTCTGTGGAAAGGGCCGTGTGGTCATAGGGAGCCTCGTGGTCCGTGATGGCCAGGATGGAGTAACCTTTTTCCTGATAGGCTTGTACCATCTGTTCCGGCGTCAGGGTGCCGTCTGAAAGGTTGGTGTGGGAGTGCAGGTTGGCGCGGTACTGCTTCGCGCCCGGGGCAATGTACGAGAACATGGCATGTGCCTCCTTTATTGCTTTGTGCCAGAACGGCAAAAGGGCAGCCGCCGCGGGCTGCCCTTTTCCGGTTGTGTGGGAGGAATTTACTTCATTGCGGCCTTGGAGTAGCCCGTCATCATATATTTCTGGAAAATGAGGAACAGGATGACCACGGGGATGATGGCCAGCACGGCGCCCGCCATGATCTCGTGATAGTTGGAAACTGCCTGGCCGGCAAAGGTGTTTTTGAGCTGTGCCAAGCCGACGGTCAGCACGCGGCGGACTTCGTTCTTGGCAATGATCTTGGGCCAGAAGTAAGCGTTCCAGCCGTTGGTAAAGGTGACCAGCGTCACGGTGAAGATGGTGGCCTTGCTCATGGGGACCAGCACATACCAGATGGTACCCAGACGGCTCAGGCCATCAATGCGGCCTGCGTCGATGTAGCTCTGGTCAATGGACATGAACGTGTTCCGCAGCATGAAGATGTAGTAAGCGGAAACCGCTTCCGGCAAAATCAGGCCCAGGAACGTATCGCACAGGTTCCAGTTGGCACACATGATGTAGATGGGGATGAACGTGACCTGCAGGGGGATCATCAACGCGCCCAGCACCACATAGAACAGGGCGTTGCGGCCCTTGAAGCGGCCCACCGCGAAACCATACGCCGCCAGGACGCCGGTGCCCACCTGCAGCAGCAGGATGCCCGCCGTCATGACGATGGTGTTCCAGTAGTATTTCATGAAGTTGGCTTTCTGGAGCACGTTGAGATAGTTTTCGGGGTGGAACTCATGCGGGAAGAGCGTGGGGATGACCAGCTGCACTTCCTCGGCGGACTTGAACGACGTTGCGATCATCCAGTACAGCGGGAAGAGCATGATCAGGGTAACGATGACAGCCACAACGGTCTGTGCATGGTAGCCCACGGAATATTTTTTGTGCTTGTGCGCCTCGTTGACCTCTTTGATCAGAGCCGCGTTGTCCATAGCTGTATTCTGCGTAGCCATGTCTGCATTCTCCTTTCAAAGCATTACGAGTCGTAAGTGACCGAGCGGTCGGACACTTTCATGGTCAGCACGGTGATAACCAGCAGGATGAGGAAGAACATGACGGCTGCGGTGGCCGCGCGATCCATCCGGAAGTCCACCATGGCGTAGCGGTAGATGAGGTAGACGAACACTTCCGTCGAACGGGCGGGGCCGCCGGACGTCAGGATATCCACCGACTGGAAAACTTTCATGGAAGACAGGAACGTGGTGACCAGCAGGAACAGCGTGGTGGGAGACAGCAGGGGCAGCGTGATGCGGAAGAACTTCTGGACGCCGTTTGCGCCATCCAGAGAAGCCGCCTCGTAATACTCCTGCGAAATGCCCATCATGGCCGAGAGGTAGATCATCATGCCGTAGCCGATGACACGCCAGCCGGTCAGCATCAACACCGAGGGCAGCGCCGTGGACTGCTGGTTGAGCCAGTCCACCGCCGGCAGCCCGATGCACTGCAGCAGGTAGTTGAGAACGCCGGAATCGGTGTTCAGGATCCACAGGAAGACCACTGCCGCGGAGGACATGGCCACATACTTGGGCACGAACACAAAGGCACGCATCAGGCCGAACGAGCGGGTCATCCGGTTGAACAGCAGTGCCAGCAGCATACCGCCCACCATGGTGACGAGGATCTCGCCCATCGAGTAGAGGAACGTGACCTTGAGGGAGTTCCACAGGTATTTGGCACCGCTGCCTGCGAACAGCCACTGCCAGTTTTTCAGGCCGACATATTTCCAGGTGTCATTCAGCAGGTTCCAATCGGTAAAACTGATCTGCACCAGCTTCACGATGGGGTAGTAAGTAAACACGCCCAACAGGATCAGAGCAGGCAGAACGAAGAGGAAATCAATAAAATGGGAAAGGGTGCGCTGGGAAAAAAACGGCTTCTTGTCGGCTTTCACGGCCTGTGTGGCAGAAGCTGCGCCCGCAGCGGCTTGTTTCATGATCTCACGTCCTTTCAGGAGGTGTCGAATACTTATTTATCAAGCGTGGTCCGCCAGGATCTCGTCGATCTCCGTGACCATATCCTCGGAGTTGGAGTTCACGTCGCCGTCCTGGTTCATGATGACCTCCATGTAGTTCTTCCAGGTAGTGGCCAGCTCGCTCCAGGCGCTGTTCTGGATACGCGGGTTGATGAGGTTCAGGTTATCAAAGATGCACTGGAATGCAGGCTTCTTCTCCAGGAACTGCTTGCCTTCATCGGTCTCCAGCACGGAGTTACGGGTGGGCAGGTAGCCGGTGCCCTCGGCCCACTCCATGTTGACTTCCTTGCCGCAGAGGAACTGCAGGAACTGCCATGCAGCGTTCTTGGTGGCCTGGTCGTTCTTGGAGGGGATGCCCAGCACGCAGCCGCCGACCTCAGAATTCTTATCGCCGGTAGAAGCGGCGGGATACCATGCCATGCCGACCTCGAAGTCCGGGCACTTGCTGACGTAGTTGTTATACAGGGAAGAGGTGTGCATCACGGAGAACGTCTTCTGATCGTAGAAGTTCTGACGCATGGTAGCGGAAGCATCGGTGCCGGTTGCAAAGTAGGCATCGCCTGCGTCGCACCAGTCCTTGATCATGCTGGTCACGCCCAGAGCGGTGTCGCTGCCCAGGTCGCAGGTGTTGTCATCGGTGATGATCTGCACGCCCTCATTGAGGTACAGGGTCTCGAAATACCACTGGTCCCAGCCCGGAACCACGGTGCCGTACACACCGGCGGTCTTGTGGACCTCGGCCAGGAACGGGGTAAAGTCCTCGATCTTTTCGGGGATGGTCCAGCCGTTGGCGTCGGCCATGGTCTTGTTGTAGTAGATGACCTGGGTGGAGTGCAGGAACGGCAGAGCCACCTGCTTGCCCTCGAACTGGGAGCTCAGCAGCAGACCAGCGGAGAAGTCATCGGTGTCATAACTGGTGCCCTCGATGTAGGGGTCCAGGTTCTCAAACAGGCCGCTGTCGCCGTAGGAAGCAACGTAGTCGGTGTTGGCGACGGCGATCGCGGGCAGGCCGGTTCCGGCCGCGTGGGCAGCCACCAGAGCCTCGTTGATGTCCTTGTAAGCGCCGATGTACTGGGCCTCGACGGTGATGAGGCTCTGGGTCTCGTTGAACTTCTTGACCACGTCGGCCACCAGATCGTCGTACTGAGACTCCAGCGCGTGCCACCAGGTAATGGTGATGGGTTCGGTGACCTCATACTTGCTGGGGTCCGCAGCCTCGGAAGCGGCCGCGCTGGATGCGGGTGCGGAAGAAGCCGCCGCGCCGGCCTTGCCGGTGGAGCCGCCGCCAGAGCACGCGGTCAATGCTGCAGAAGCCGTCAGGATACCAGTAGCGGTCAGAAAGCTGCGACGAGAGATCTTTTTCATAGTTCTTCCTTCTTTCCTTCGTGTTTTGGTTGTTCTTTTTTCTTTTTTAAAAGCGCCCGTTCCATAGAGCGCAGGGTCCATGGTAAATTGGCATCCCATTCCCCGCTCTTCCGTTTTCAGGGACAAAAGAAAAGCGAACAATCCAAAACGGCTCGAATGGCTCTTCAAGTCTCTTTCTGGTTGTCCGCTTGGCGCTCTCATCTCTGCAAGCTAGATACAGGGTTCGTGATGCAATTCTCTGGTTTTGATGATATCATATCATCTTGGATTTTTCAACGGGAAAAACGTATTTTTTACAATTTCTATTTCCTATCTTGACCAATTTCGTCTACTTTGCCTAAATCCAACGCAAATTATAGGCAGATTTTACAATTGACAGAGCTGCTGGCCCATCTCGCCCAGTGAGGCAAAGATGGCATCCGGCTGCACCTCGGAAGTCGGCACATCTTCCAGATGTGTCTCCCCTGTCAGCACCAGCAGGCCGGCGGCTCCGTTTTTCACGCCGGTAGCCACATCTGTATACAGGCGGTCGCCCACAAAGGCCACTTCCGGGGCGGCAAAGCCGGTCTTGTCCAGCACCATCTCCACGGTTTCGGCAAAGGGCTTTCCCAGGTACTTGGGCTGCTTGCCGGTGGAAAGGCTGATGGCGGCACAAAAGCTGCCGCAGTCCGGGATAAAGCCCGTCTCGGTGGGGCAGTTGATATCCAGATGGGTGGCTAAAAACAGCGCCCCCTCCCGGATGAACGTGCAGGCGTTGGAGAGTTTCTCGTAAGTCAGGGTGGTATCAAACCCGATGACCACAATGTCCGGTTTCTCATTTACCAGATGGATGCCCGCCTCCTGAAAGCTCTCCACCAGCGGGGGCGTGCCCACCAGATAGACGGTCTTATCCGGGTAATGGGTCTGCAAATAGCGGATGGTCACATCGCCACTGGTCATGATCTGGTCCCGGGTGATGGGGCAGCCCATCTTTTCCAGCTTTGCCATGTAGTCCCGGGGCGAGCGGGAAGAATTATTGGTAAAAAACAGGTACTGCTTGCCTGCTTTTTCCACAGCTTTCAAAAAATCAGCCGCTCCGGGCAAGATCTGGTTGCCCAGATAAAAGGTGCCGTCCATATCCAGCACAAACAGCTTGGTGCGCTTGAGAAGTTCCATTTTGTCGGTCATACTTTATACCACCCTTTCGGTGATGCCCGGTGCGGGTCACTCGTTGACTTCCAGCACCCACGGCAGCTTCTCCAGCTCGCCGATGATGGTCAGCTGGTCCACATTCTTACCGGGCTTGATCCGCATTTCCACACGGATGATGTCGTTTTTCTTCTGCGTTACCGTCAGGTCCACCAGTTCGCCGCCCAGTGCCTGGATCTGCTGGACGGTCTGGCTCACGGTGCCATTCCGTCCATCGATGCGCAGGACCAGGAACATCAACCCGCCGCCGATGATGTGCTCGTTGTGGAGCAGGCTCTGGGCCGTGATGAGGATAATGGTACCGGCCACGGCAATGAGATACATCCCCGCGCCCATGGCCATGCCGATGCCGGCGGTGGTCCAGATGCCGGCGGCCGTGGTCAGGCCCGTGATGCTGCGGTTGCGCACAAAGATGATGCCCGCACCGAGGAAGCCGATGCCCGCGACCACGCTGGACGCCACGCGGGAGACATCCGCCTTGAAAAACTCGGTGAGGGTCGAGACATCAAAAAAGCCATATTTGGAGACCAGCATCATCAGGGCCGCGCCCATGCAGACGATGAGGTGGGTGCGCATCCCCGCATCCTTGAGGCGGTTGGTGCGCTCGATGCCGATGGCGAAGCCGCAGACGGAAGCCAGCAGCAGCCGCACCACGCAGACCATCTGGAATTCAAACGAAGACATTTGCTGCACGGTGTTCATCATGGCAGAGCCCTCCTCAACCGTCTGCGAAGTTCATAGCGATCAGCAGACCTGCTGCCCCGCTCCCGCCCCCGGTACACAAAAAAAAGAGCAGACCTACAGCTTGAGAGGATAAAGCTTTCCCGTTCTCAAGCCGCTGCTTCTGCTCGTTGCTCTTTCAGGCGGCTGTGCCACATCTTCTTTTCTGTCCGGCGCGCGTTCTGCCGCAGGCCGAAGTTCATGCACAGAGAGTAGCACACGATGTTCATATTTGTCAATACAAAGTTCTCCGAATGCAAAATCTTTGTATGTTTTGTCGAATTCATTCTCCAAAAACCCAGCATCTTTACCAGTGTCCTTGTTGAATTTTTCAAAAAAGATTGCTTTTCTTTGGCAAAGCCGTCATAATGTTTCTGGAGAAGAGAGAATTTTAGAAACAGGAAAGTGAGGAATCTCAATTTCATGAAACAGGAACTGATGGACGCCATTCAGGAAACGCCCGTCATCGCCGCGGTCAAGGATGATGACGGGCTCCAGAACGCGCTGCAAAACGAAAATATCCGGGTGGTCTTTATCCTATATGGCGATATCTGCAATATCTCCACACTGGTGCAGCGGATCCACGCGGCGGGCAAATTTGCCATCGTCCATGTAGACCTCATTGCGGGCCTTGCCAGCAAAGAGGTGGCCGTGGACTTTATCCGCAGCCAGACCGAGGCCGACGGCATCATCTCCACCCGCCAGTCGTTCATCCGCCGGGCCAAAGAACTCGGGTTGGCTGCCATCCTCCGGGTGTTCCTGCTGGACTCCATCTCGCTGGAGAGCCTGGGCAAGATGCCCGCCAACCTCCCGGACTGTCTGGACATCCTGCCCGGCACCATGCCCAAAATTCTGCGCCGGGTGTGCGCGGACGCCAAAGTGCCGGTGCTCACGGGCGGCCTGATCGCCGACAAAGAGGATGTGATGGCCGCGCTGGATGCCGGTGCCACCGCCATTTCCACCACCAATCAGGCGGTCTGGAACATGTGAGACGCATGTTCTGCAATATGCGCAAAAAGAAAAGCGGCTTTTTGTGGCTTCCTACAAATCGAGTGCAAATCCTCTAAAACGCCTTGCAATTTGGGCCGCGGGAGGGTATGATAGAGCCAACATAAGTTGTTTGTTTCAAAGAGTTATGAGCGAAACGAGCAGGGGCTATGCCTTTGTTTTGGTTCGCTCTTTTTTTGTACAAACAGCACCGCGCCCCGGCTCCCGACGGGCCAAGGCGGAACTGACAGGAGGAAAAGAGTAATGTATGATGTTGCTATCATCGGCTGTGGTGTGATCGGCGCCGCTACAGCCTACGCATTGTCGCGCTACGAGAACAAAGTCGTCATTCTGGAGGCAGAAAACGACGTGGCCGACTGCACCACCAAAGCCAACAGCGCCATTCTGCACGCAGGCTACGACCCCGCTCCCGGCACCAAGATGGCACGGCTGAACGTGCGCGGTGTGGAGCTGGCCAAGGAGATCTGCGCAAAGCTGGATGTTCCCTACAAGCAGTGCGGCTCCCTCGTGCTGGCTCTGTCCGAGAGCGAGCTGCCCCATCTGCAGCACCTGTACGAGAACGGCACGGCCAACGGCGTGCCCGATATGAAAATTTTGACCAAGGAAGAAACGCTGGCCATGGAGCCCAACCTCTCCGAGAATGTCTGCGGTGCCCTGTGGGCCCCCAGCGCCGCCATCGTCAGCCCCTGGGAGTACGCCCTGGCCATGACCGAAGTGGCTGTGCGCAACGGCGTGGAGCTGCGCCGCAGCTGCCGCGTGGAAGACGCTGAGGCCATGGCCGACGGCGGCTACCGCCTGACCACCACCCAGGGCACTGTGGAAGCCCGCTACGTCATCAATGCCGCCGGTATCTGGGCCGAGAAAGTCCACTGCATGGTGGAGCCCGCCAGCTTCCACATCACTCCCACCCGTGGCGAGTACTACCTGCTGGACAAGAGCGAGGGCACCCGTGTGAACCACGTCATCTTCCAGTGCCCCAACGAGCTGGGCAAGGGCGTGCTGGTCTCCCCCACCGTCCACGGCAACCTGATCGTGGGCCCGGATGCAGTGCCCGTCCATGGCGATGACACCTCCTGCACCAGCAAGGGGCTGGAGTTCGTCAAGACCACGGCCCAGCGCAGCGTGCCCAGCATCAACTTTGGCGAGTCCATCCGCAACTTTGCAGGCGTCCGCGCCAACCTGGACGTGGACGACTTCATCATTGGCGAAGAGCCCGAGGCACCCGGCTGGATCGACCTGGCCGGCATGAAGTCCCCCGGCCTGTCCGCCGCCCCCGCCGTGGCCGAGGAAGCTGTGGGCATCCTGAAAGGGCACGGCGCTCTGGGTGCCGAAAAAGCCGATTACAAGGATGGCCGCCGCCACATCCGCTTCAAGGAGCTGTCCGCTGAGGAAAAGGCCAAGCTCGTGAAGGAGCAGCCCGCTTACGGCCGGGTCATCTGCCGCTGCGAGACCATCACCGAGGGCGAGATCCTGGCAGCCCTTCACAGCGAAGTGCCCGCCACCACCATCGACGGCGTCAAGCGCCGCTGCAACGCCGGGATGGGCCGCTGTCAGGGCGGCTTCTGCGGCCCGCGCGTGCTGGATATTCTCGCGCGTGAGCTCGGATGCAGTCCGCTCGACATTCAGCAGGACGGCGACGGCACCTTTATTCTGATCGGCACCACCAAGGGAGGCACACTGGCATGAAATATGAACTCGTGATTATCGGCGGCGGCCCGGCAGGCCTTGCCGCAGCTTACAGCGCATGGCAGCACGGCCTGCGCGATATTCTGATTTTGGAGCGTGACAACGAGCTGGGCGGCATCCTGAACCAGTGCATCCACAACGGCTTCGGTCTGCACTATTTCAAGGAAGAGCTGACCGGCCCGGAGTATGCCGGCCGCTTTATCGACATGGTAGGCCAGACCGGCGTGGATGTCCGTCTGGACGCCATGGTGCTGAACATCACCCCGGACAAGCACGTTCGCATCGTCTCCTCCGAGGGCGGCTATGAGGACCTTGAGGCAAAGGCCGTCATCCTCGCGATGGGCTGCCGCGAGCGCACCCGCGGGGCCATCGGCATCCCGGGCACCCGCCCGGCCGGCATCTACACCGCCGGTGCCGCCCAGCGCTATGTCAACATGGAAGGCTACATGGTGGGCAAGCGTGTCCTGATCCTGGGCAGCGGCGACATCGGCCTGATCATGGCCCGCCGCATGACGCTGGAGGGTGCAAAAGTCCTGGCCTGCGTGGAGGTCATGCCCTATTCCGGCGGCCTGACCCGCAACATCGTCCAGTGCCTGAACGATTTCAACATCCCGCTGTACCTGTCCCACACCATCGTGGATATCCAGGGCAAGGAGCGGGTGGAGAAAGCCATCGTGGCCGAGATCGGCCCCGACCGCAAGCCCATTCCCGGCACCGAGATGGAGTTTGATGTGGATACCATCCTGCTCAGCGTCGGCCTGATTCCCGAGAACGAGCTGACCAAGCAGGCCGGCATCGAGATGGACCCCCGTACCAAGGGTGCTGTGGTCTACGAGAACATGGAGACCAGCATCCCCGGCGTGTTTGCCTGCGGCAACGTTGTCCAGGTGCATGACCTGGTGGACTTCGTCTCCGGCGAGAGCGAGCTGGCCGGTGTGGCCGCTGCCAAGTATGTGCAGAACGGCCCCGTGCAGGAGGGCCGCGTGCTGGCCGTCAAGCCCGGCAAAGACCTGGGCTACACCCTGCCCCAGCGCATCCGCGTGGAGGGTGTGGAGAAGAGCACCAATGTCTCGTTCCGTGTCCGCCGCATCTGCGGCAAGAGCACCATCCTCGTCAAGAGCGGCGATCAGGTCATCGCCAAGTTCAAGCGGGAACGCCTGGCCCCCGGCGAGATGGAACACATCGCCCTGCCCAGAGTCCTGCTGGACAAGGCTCCGGTGGACGAGCTGACCATTGAGATCGAGGAGGCATGAGCGATATGAAAGAAGTAATTTGCACCTGCTGCCCCAAGGGCTGCCACCTGCAGGTGGATGAAGCAAACGATTATAAAGTGACCGGCAATGGCTGCCCCAACGGCATTGCCTACGGCAAAGAGGAGCTGACCCACCCCACCCGCATCATCACCAGCACCGTGCGCGCCGAGGGCTGCCTGCACTCCCGCTGCCCGGTCAAGACCTCCAAGCCTGTGCCCAAGGGCCAGATGGCCGAGGTGGTGGCCGCGCTGGACAGCATTGTCCTCCACACCCCCATCCATGTAGGCCAGGTGGTCGTGGAGAACGTCTGCGGCACCGGTGCTGACATCGTGACCTGCCGCAACATGGATTAACAAGCTTCCTGTCACCTTCGACCCCCTGATACAACAGAAAAGGACCGGCTCGCAAGAGCTGGTCCTTTTCTGTTGCTGTAGACAGAGAACGATGAGAAATCGGAAATTGCAAATAACCAGAAGCTTACAGCCCGAAACTGTACCGCAGGAACTGCACGATCTGCTCCGGGTGGGGTGCCTCCGCCGGGACAAAGAAATAATAGGTGTGCTGGACATTGGGGTCTGCATCGGCCCCGGTGCCCGCCACAAAGCGGCTCTGGGTCATATCCAGCGCAATGGCAGTCGTTTTACCGTCCGCGTCCGTGTTGAAAAAAAGCTGATCCGCGAGGGCTTCCCGCAGGTCCGCCGGGAGAAGCGCTTCGAGGTCTTCCATGGGGAACGTGTCTTTGTAATACTCCAGCACCTCGTCGCTGGTCACCACAAAATCCAGCTCGTGCATCATCATGTAGGCGGTCAGCTTGCCGTTGCTGGCGGCGGTGTACTCGCTGGCCTCGCCCCCCAGATCAATATAGAGGGCGTCGTCAAACACGACGCGCTGCTGGCGGGTGAGGGTCTGGGTGGCGGCGTAGTCTTTCTCGATGCCTTCCGCCGGGAAGAGGTTGTACTCGTCGTTGGTGAAAAAGCCCTGCAATAAAATTTCTTTGTGGCTCTGGATGACGGCGTCCCCGATGTAGAACCCCACAAGGAGGAGCAGTGCCAGCCCGATGAACCAGAAGCGGTAATAGTGCAGGATGTACCCGGCCCGCTGCTTTGCGGTCATGGGGCGGAGCTTGGCGGCCTCCGTCTCTTTCCAGCGGGCAAAATGTTGCTTGATGCTCATAAGTACCCGGCCTCCGCTCACAGCATTTTATTTTTCTGGAGCTTCCGCCGCTGGCGGCGCTCCTCCTGCTTCTGCTTCCAGGCGGCTTCTTCCTCGGCCAGCTCTCCGGTGTACTTTTTGAACACCATGTCCACAAAGTAGGAGGAGGCAAAGATGGCCAGCCCCACCCAGACGAAGAAAACACCGCTGAGGTAGAAGCACCCCACGCCCGCCAGCGCCCAAACCAGCGCCAGCGTCAGGGTAACGGGCAGGTTGCCCACGGCCATGACGAAGCTGTTGGTCAGCAGCTTCTTGAGCGGGAACTCAAACACGGCCAGCAGCGGCCAGATGTAAAGCGTGCAGCCCAAGAAAAGAAACGCCAGGCAGAGCACCAGTGCTCCTACCAGAATGGCCGGGAGCCCGCCCAGAAAGAGGAACAGGTTCCACACGCCCACGAGGTCGGCCGCGAAAAACGCGAGGCCCGCCACCTCCAGCAGCCAGAGCAGGGTGGCTTTTTTGAAATTGTGCCGGAACGCCTTAAAGTACCCTGAGAGGATGCCTCCCTCGGTGTCCCGTACCTGATGCATGGTATAGGAATAGAACGCCGTGGTCGCGGCCCCCATGGTGACAAGCGGCAGGCTGGTGCCCACCCACAAAAAGCTCATACAGGTGACATCCGCGATCTTTCCGATAAAATTCCAGAATTTATTTTCCGGGTCAAACAAACGGCTCATGCAGCGTTCCTTCCAAATTTCAGTAGATTTGGCTTATTCAGCCTTGTTGGTGCCCTCCAGGATGTTGGTGGTGATGTAATCCACCCCCATGGCCACCAGGGCGTCGCCGTCCACGGCTTCGTTGACGGTCCAGACATTGTACTCCTGACCCAGGGCGTGCACTTTCCGCACGTTGTCCGGGGTGGCGGACTTGTAGTAGATATCAATGCCCAGGTTGTACTTTTCCAGGGTATCCAGCAATTTGTCGTCCCACTCTTTGATGAGGTACTGGGCCGGCTGGGTGGGATAGCGGCGGCGCAGGGAGATCAGGT
>OIAY01000364.1_pt1 | contig 15510 bp, 12 predicted proteins | sample 1580831 | NCBI WGS metagenome assembly OIAY01 (sample SAMEA3882522, study PRJEB24775) | human gut metagenome | biome: human-associated habitat; feature: intestine environment; material: feces | place: Netherlands | collected 2009/2010 | reverse complement strand
GTTATTCAATAGAACAGACACGGGCGCTCCACTGAAACATGCTTTATTATCCTATAATATTTCGCATGGTTTGTCAATACATATTTTTGAAAAAATTGCAGAAACTACAACAAAAATACAGGAGAAGGAGAAAAGTATGATAGGAAAGTATAGGATGCGGACAGACCTGGCGATGGAGAATCAGGAAAAATTTGAGAGGGACCATGTGGAGATCTCCGGGGTCGAGATTGAGAAGAAGAAAAGAAAGGCGGAAATTCAGACAACCATTGTGAAAATCACATCGGAGCAGGGTGCAAAAATGATGGGAAAGCCGAAAGGGACGTATGTGACGATCGAAGCGCCGCTGCTTTTGACGGCAGACGAGGAGGAGTTTTCCCACTGTCTGATGGAAATGGTGCCGGAAGCGTGCGGATCCGTTCTTGTGGCCGGCCTCGGCAACCGCGGCATCACGCCGGATGCGCTCGGGCCGGAGACGGTGGAGCAGCTTAACGTTACGCGCCATCTGGTGCGCACCTACGGAAAGAAGGGCCGGGAAGTGAGTGCCCTTGCTCCCGGCGTTATGGCACAGACGGGCATGGAGGCAGTGGAAATCCTGCGCGGAACGGCAGAACAGACCCATCCAGATGTGATTCTCGCCGTGGATGCCCTTGCCGCATGCAGTATTCACCGGCTGAACTGTACGATCCAGCTTGCCGACACCGGAATCTGGCCGGGCTCGGGCGTCGGAAACCACCGCAATGCCTTAAATCAGGAGACGCTCGGCGTGCCGGTCATCGGAATCGGTGTGCCGACCGTTGTAGGGGCAGGAACGATCGTCCACGATGCCGTCGCAGGCGTTCTGGAATCGCTGGAGGAGTCCGAGATGGATGAATTTCTGGGAGAAGTCATTTCACCGGCGCTCGAAAGCCTTTACGTGACGACAAAAGAGATCGACGAGATGGTCCGCCGCCTGGCCGGGGTTCTTGCGGCAGGTATGAATCAGGCATTTTCCGGGGAACTGTAACATATCATGAATATGGTGATAATATGTGGAATGCCAGGCGAAATGGACGATGGTTCGGATGGGGATGTCTTTTCCTGTCCTGCAGTATACTGCTGTTCCGCAGTGCAGCGGTTCTCCGGAAAAATCATTTCTCAGAGGGGAAAGTTCTGCTGCAGCGGGCGGCAGCACAGGCGGAGCAGTTATCCGTGGATGTGATGATGCCGCTTCTTTTTTATGACGGAAAAGAGGACGGAAGGGGATGGATGGAAAATCTCCTCGCGGCAGTGCGGGATCAGATACCGGCGCTTCGGGAGGGAAGCACGGCAGAGAATACGCTGTCTGCCGGGACAGAAGCAGCGGAAACGGATACGGCGAAGCAGGATTCGAATCCGGGACCGGGAGCAGAAAGAGGGCAGACAGAATCGAAGGAGCAGGGAACTGAGGAAGATCAAAAGGATGGAACTCAAAAAGATGAAACTCAAAAAGATGGAATGGAAATCACGGAGCCGGAGCAGACGGAAACAGGAATCACAGAACCGGCAGCCGGAGAGTCGGCATCAACGGCAGAACCCGAAGCGCCGCAGTCTGTCCCGGAGGAGACCATCGAAACCGGCGGCGCACCGCGTGAGATTCTCTACCCGGAGGCCGACACGATTCAGGAGACAATTTCCCCTGACCTTCTTGCTGACCAGCAGGCGCTCCTGAACCGCTTCTTCGTTGTCGATCCCAACACTTCGGTCCTGTCGGGCGAGATCGACGGCAGCACCCTGCTCGGAAAAGACCTGACCCTGCCGGAAAATGCCGAAGGCCCGCAGATTCTGATCTATCATACCCATTCGCAGGAAACCTTCGCCGATTCCCGGCCGGGAGAAAGAGCGGACACGGTAATCGGCCTCGGTGATGATCTGCAGGAGCTTCTGGAAAAGCAGTACGGATACGAAGTGCTTCATATTACAGAGGCATTTGACATGAAAGAAGGCTGTCTCGAGCGGAGCCGCGCCTACAACTACGCGGAGCCGGTCATCGCAGCGGCGCTGGAAGAACACCCGTCCATTCAGGTCGTGATCGACCTGCACCGGGACGGGGTCAATGGTTCAAAACGTCTTGTGACAGAAATCAACGGAAAGCCGACCGCGCAGATCATGTTTTTCAACGGCCTTTCCCGCACGAAAGAAAGCGGCGAACTGACAAGCCTGCCCAATCCGTATCAGGCGGAAAACCTTGCATTTTCCTTTCAGATGGAGTATGAGGCAGAACAGTATTATCCCGGCTTTTCACGCTGTATCTATTTAAAAGGCTACCGCTACAACCTCCATCTCCGCCCGAGATCTGTTCTTCTCGAGGTTGGTGCGCAGACGAATACGGTCGAGGAGGTGAAAAATGCAATGGGGCCGTTTTCGGATATCCTGCATAAGGTTCTGTCGGGCAAAAGTCCGGCATCAGGCGGATAAATTTATCTTGCTTTTTTGAGTGGAATTTCGTATCATACAAAATAGACAGATTGCGGGAGTACGAAATATGGAGCAATCTGGTATCGTAGGGAAAAAGCAGGAGGAAAAAACTTGTCAGGAATAGATCAGAGTAAAATTCGTAATTTTTGTATTATTGCCCATATCGACCATGGAAAATCAACCCTTGCGGACCGTATTATTCAGAAAACAGGCCTTTTGACCGAGCGTGAGATGCAGGATCAGGTGCTGGACAATATGGATCTGGAGCGTGAGCGCGGCATCACGATCAAGGCACAGGCAGTCCGTACCGTATACAAAGCGGCCGACGGCGAGGAGTACATTTTAAACATGATTGACACCCCGGGCCATGTTGACTTCAACTATGAGGTTTCCCGAAGCCTTGCCGCATGCGACGGCGCGCTGCTCGTTGTCGATGCATCGCAGGGTATCGAGGCGCAGACCCTTGCCAACGTCTACCTCGCCCTTGACCATGACCTGGATGTGTTCCCGGTCATCAACAAAGTAGACCTTCCAAGCGCCGAGCCGGACCGTGTAATTGCAGAGATCGAGGATGTCATCGGACTGGAAGCGCAGGATGCTCCGCGGATTTCCGCAAAAACCGGCCTGAACGTGGACGAGGTGCTCGAGCAGATCGTACAGAAAATTCCAGCACCGGAAGGTGATCCGACGGAACCGTTAAAAGCACTGATTTTCGACTCCGTCTACGATGCATACCGCGGCGTCATCATTTCCTGCCGTGTGATGGAAGGAAGCGTGAAAAAAGGAACGAGAATCCGCATGATGGCGACAGGCGCTGTCGAGGAAGTTGTCGAGGTCGGCTACTTCGGCGCAGGCCGTCTGATCCCGTGCGACGAGCTCTCCGCCGGAATGGTAGGCTATATCACCGCCAGCATCAAAAACGTGCGCGACACCCGCGTGGGTGATACCGTGACCGATGCCGACCGTCCGTGTGCAGAAGCACTGCCGGGCTACAAAAAAGTCAACCCGATGGTATACTGCGGCATGTACCCGGCCGACGGCGCACAGTACGGCGATCTGCGCGACGCGCTGGAAAAACTGCAGTTAAACGATGCATCCCTCTTCTACGAGCCGGAGACATCGGCAGCACTCGGCTTTGGCTTCCGCTGCGGTTTCCTTGGACTGCTTCACCTGGAAATTATTCAGGAGCGCCTGGAGCGTGAGTACAATCTGGATCTCGTGACGACCGCACCGAGCGTTATCTATAAGGTTCACAAAACCGACGGAACCGTCATTGACCTGACCAACCCGTCGAATCTGCCGGATCCGTCCGAGATTGATTATATGGAAGAGCCGCTGGTAAAAGCAGAGATTATGGTGACGACCGACTACATCGGACCGATCATGGAGCTCTGCCAGCAGAGACGAGGCCAGTATCAGGGAATGGAATACATGGAGACGACGCGTGCGATGCTTCATTACCATCTCCCGCTGAATGAGATTATCTACGATTTCTTTGATGCCTTAAAATCCCGCTCCAAAGGTTACGCGTCATTCGACTACGAGCTGCTCGGCTATGAGAGAAGCGAGCTTGTAAAACTCGATATCCTCGTCAATAAAGAAGAAGTGGATGCGCTGTCCTTCATCGTATTCGAGGGATCTGCCTACGAGCGCGGAAGAAAGATGTGCGAGAAGCTCAAAGAAGAGATTCCGCGGCAGCTCTTCGAAATCCCGATCCAGGCGGCTGTCGGATCGAAGATTATCGCCAGAGAAACCGTCCGCGCGATGCGCAAAGACGTCCTCGCCAAGTGCTACGGCGGCGATATTTCCCGAAAGAAGAAGCTGCTGGAGAAGCAGAAGGAAGGTAAGAAGCGGATGCGCCAGGTAGGAAACGTGGAGATTCCGCAGAAAGCCTTTATGAGCGTGCTGAAACTGGATGAAAATTAAGAGATAAAAATGAGACCGGCCTGTCGGCGCCGCCTGCTGTTGCGGGAGCGCAGGGGCCGGTCTTTCGATCGTACGGAGGAAAAGCAGAATGAATAAAAAAAGAAAACCACTGGAACTCTATGTGCATATCCCGTTCTGCATCCGGAAATGTGCCTACTGTGATTTTGTCTCGGGACCGGGCACGAAAGCAATGCAGAAGGAGTATGAAGAGGCTCTGCTGGCAGAAATCGATGCAGCGGAAGAGACGGCAGAAAGGGAAGTGATTTCCGTCTTTTTCGGCGGCGGAACACCATCCGCAGTGGATGCCGGAATGCTCGCCCGTGTGATGGAAAAACTGCGGAGCAAGTACGTTTTTTCAGAGGATGCTGAGATTACGCTGGAGGCCAATCCGGGAACGCTGGATGCGGAAAAACTGAAATGTTACAGGAAGAGCGGCTTCAACCGGATCAGTATCGGCTGTCAGTCGGTTCACGATGAGGAGCTGAAACGGCTGGGAAGAATCCACACGTTTGCGGAATTTCAGGAGAGTTTTGCACTGGCACGGGATGCCGGGTTTGCGAATATCAACGTGGATCTGATGTCAGGTCTGCCGGAGCAGAGTGAAGAGAAATGGGAAGAGAGTCTTCGGACGATCGCGGAGCTTTCTCCGGAGCACATTTCCGCCTACAGCCTGATCGTGGAGCCGGGAACCCCGTTTGCGGAGCAGAAACTGGATCTGCCGGATGAGGACACAGAACGCGAAATGTATGCCAGAACGGCGGAAATCCTCGCAGAATACGGCTTTTTCCAGTATGAGATTTCCAATTATGCAAAGCCGGGCTTCGCATGCCGCCACAATATCGGCTACTGGAAAAGGACGGATTATCTGGGGTTCGGGCCTTCCGCGGCATCGTTATTCGGAAACCGCCGGTGGACGAACACGGCAGATCGATCTTTGTATCTGAAAGCGTGCGGAGCACTGGAAAAGATCCGTGAGGATGAGGAAATTCTTTCCCGGCAGGATGCCATGGAAGAATTTATGTTTCTCGGCCTTCGAATGACACAAGGGATCTCGACGGCGGAGTTTGAGGAGAAGTTTGGAAAGGAGATCCATGCCGTATACGGCGGGGTTCTGAAGAAATACGAAGCGATGCATCTTTTACAGGAACACAGCGGGCGCCTGGCTCTGACACGCGATGGGATTTCCGTCAGCAATGTGATTCTGGCAGATTTTCTGCTGTAAAAAGATGATGAAGAAATAGAACAAATGTTTGCATAACGCACGGCGGTGTGCTATAATGGGAGAAAACGAGACAAGATTCCTGTCCCTGTCCGGACAGGGATTCCAATTAATAAGAGGAACAGTTATGGCAGAGAAAAAAGAGTTTATCAGAATACGGGGAGCCAGGGAGAACAACCTGAAAGCACTGAATGTCGATATCCCCAGAAACCAGTTTGTTGTATTTACGGGCCTCAGCGGTTCAGGAAAGAGTTCGCTTGCGTTTGACACGATCTATGCGGAGGGCCAGCGGCGGTACATGGAGAGCCTTTCCTCCTACGCGCGCCAGTTCTTAGGACAGATGGAAAAACCGAATGTGGACAGCATCGAAGGCCTGCCGCCTGCTATTTCGATCGATCAGAAATCGACGAACCGGAACCCGCGTTCCACCGTCGGAACCGTGACGGAGATTTACGATTACTTCCGTCTTCTGTACGCGAGAATCGGTATTCCGCACTGCCCGAAGTGCGGAAAAGTCATCAGCCGCCAGTCGGTGGACCAGATGGTCGATCAGATCATGGCACTCCCGGAGCGGACGAAAATCCAGCTTCTCGCGCCGGTTGTGCGCGGCCGCAAGGGAAGACACGAAAAGGTGCTCGAACAGGCAAAACGCAGCGGCTATGTCCGCGTGATGATCGACGGCAGCCAGTATGAGCTGTCCGAGGAGATTACGCTGGATAAGAACCTGAAACACAACATTTCCATTATTGTGGACCGTCTTGTAGTCAAACCGGACATTGAGAAACGTCTGACGGATTCCGTCGAGAATGTACTGGATCTGGCGGACGGCCTTCTGGTAGTCGACACGATGGACGGAAATCAGCTCAACTTCAGCCAGAGCTTTTCCTGCCCGGACTGCGGCATCAGCATGGAGGAGATTGAGCCGAGAAGCTTTTCCTTCAACAACCCGTTCGGCGCCTGCCCGAGCTGTGCCGGCCTTGGCTACAAGATGGAATTCGACGAGGATCTGATGATTCCGGATAAGACCGTATCCATCGCAGACGGAGCCATCACCGTGCTCGGCTGGCAGTCCTGCACGGACAAATCGAGCTATACGAGAGCCGTTCTCGATGCGCTGGCAGAGGAGTACGATTTTTCACTTTCCACTCCGTTCTGTGAATATCCGAAAAAAATCCACGATATCCTGATTTACGGAACGAACGGAAAATCCGTCAAGGTGCATTACCGCGGTCAGCGCGGCGTCGGTGTGTACGATGTGGCTTTTGAGGGGCTGATCAAAAATGTAGAGCGCCGCTACCGTGAGACCGGATCGGATTCTACAAAACAGGAATACGAAACCTTCATGCGTGTGACCCCGTGCCAGGCGTGCCATGGCCAGCGTCTGAAACCGACGTCGCTTGGTGTGACGGTCGGAGATAAAAATATTTTTGAAGTAACATCCCTTTCCATCGACAATCTGCAGAAGTTTATGCAGAACCTCGAACTCTCCGAACAGCAGCTGCTGATCGGAAAGCAGATTTTAAAAGAGATCCGTGCGCGTGTGAGCTTCCTTGCGGATGTCGGATTAAACTATCTGACCCTGGCGCGCGGAACGGCATCGCTGTCCGGCGGTGAGGCGCAGAGAATCCGTCTGGCAACGCAGATCGGCTCCGGCCTTGTCGGTGTCGCCTATATTCTCGACGAGCCGAGCATCGGTCTTCACCAGAGAGACAACGACAAACTTCTCGCGACGCTGAAACATCTGCGTGACCTCGGAAACAGCCTGATCGTCGTGGAGCACGACGAGGATACGATGCGCGCCGCTGACTGCGTTGTCGATATCGGCCCTGGAGCCGGTGAGCACGGCGGAGAGCTGGTGGCGATCGGAACGGCGGAAGATCTGATGAAAAATCCGAATTCCATCACCGGAAAATACTTAAGCGGAGAACTGAAAATTCCGGTTCCGTCCGAGCGCAGAAAGCCGACGGGATGGCTGAAGGTAGTCGGAGCAAAAGAGCACAATCTGAAAAATATCAACGTGAATTTCCCGCTCGGTGTCATGACCTGCGTGACCGGAGTCTCCGGATCGGGAAAGAGTTCTCTTGTCAATGAAATTCTGTACAAACGGCTGGCAAGAGATCTGAACCGTGCGCGGACGATTCCGGGTGCACACAAAGACATCATCGGTATGGAACAGCTCGATAAGGTCATCGACATCGACCAGTCCCCGATCGGAAGAACACCGCGTTCCAATCCGGCAACGTACACAGGTCTGTTCGATCAGATCCGCGACCTGTTTGCGGCAACGCAGGATGCCAAGGCGCGCGGCTACAAGAAGGGAAGATTCAGCTTTAATGTGAAGGGCGGCCGATGCGAGGCCTGCGGCGGCGACGGTATCCTGAAGATCGAAATGCACTTCCTGCCGGATGTCTATGTGCCATGTGAGGTCTGCCATGGAAAACGGTACAACCGTGAGACACTGGAAGTCAAATACAAAGGAAAGAGCATCTACGATGTGCTGAATATGACGGTCGAGGAGGCACTGGAATTCTTCAGGCCGGTACCGTCGATTTTCCGGAAATTACAGACCCTGTACGATGTCGGCCTTTCCTACATCCGCCTCGGCCAGCCGTCCACCACGCTGTCCGGCGGAGAAGCGCAGCGTATCAAGCTCGCAGCAGAGCTGAGCCGCCGCGGCACGGGAAAAACAATCTACATTCTCGACGAGCCGACGACGGGACTTCATTTTGCGGATGTCCACAAACTGGTGGAGATTCTGCACCGCCTGTCCGAGGGCGGAAATACCGTCGTTGTTATCGAACACAATCTGGATGTCATCAAGACGGCGGACTATATTATTGATATCGGACCGGAGGGCGGAGACGGCGGCGGAACCGTGATTGCGTGCGGAACGCCGGAGGAAGTGGCCAAGAGCCCGGTATCCTACACCGGAAAATATGTCGAAAAATATCTCTAAAAAATCCTTTCCATTTTAAAAGGGATTGTATATAATAAGAAGCGGGTTGGGTTCAGAACACATTCGATCCTTTTGTGTTTCGGGTGTTTTGAACCCGAACTTATTCTATACAAATTTCAAACAGATTAAAATAAAGAAAAATAAAAGAGAACAGGAAAGGGGATTACTATGGCTGCAACGACCGATATCGGAATTGATCTGGGGACGTCCAGCATCCTGGTCTATGCCAAGGGAAAAGGCATTGTATTAAAGGAGCCGTCCGTAGTTGCGTATGATAAAGATGCAGATAAAGTACGGGCAATTGGAGAAGAAGCGCGTCAGATGATTGGACGGACACCGGGCAATATTATGGCGGTCCGGCCCATGCGGCAGGGCGTGATCACGGACTTTCTGATCACCGAGCGCATGCTGCGCTACTTTATCCAGAAGGCAATGGGAAGAAGAGCATTCCGGAAACCGAGAATCAGCATCTGTGTGCCGTCCGGTGTGACGGAAGTAGAGCGGAAGGCTGTGGAGGAGGCAACGTACCAGGCGGGAGCCCGGGAAGTGCTGATCGTGCCGGAGCCGGTGGCAGCGGCAATCGGATCCGGAATTGACATTACGAAACCATGCGGAAATATGATCGTGGACATCGGCGGAGGCACGACGGATATCGCTGTGATCTCGCTTGCGGGAACCGTTGTTTCCAATTCGGTCAAGATTTCCAGTGAGACATTTGACCAGGATATCATCCGCTATGTACGGAAAACATACAACGTATTTATCGGAGAACAGACCGCAGAGGCAGTGAAAATCCGGATTGGTTCCGCTTATCCGCGGGCCGAGGAGAAAACGATGGAGATCAAGGGAAGAAACGTCATCACCGGACTTCCGGCGACGATTACGGTTTCCTCCGACGAAATCCGAGGTGCCCTTGCCCAGACGACAAACCAGATTGCGGACGCGATCTGTGCCGTGCTGGAAAAAACGCCGCCGGAACTGGCATCCGATGTTTCCGACCGCGGCATTATCCTGACCGGAGGCGGCAGTCTCCTTGACGGAATGGACGAGCTGATCCAGGAGCGGACCGGCATCAATACCGTGACAGCAGAAAATCCGGCGAGCGTCGTTGCGCTTGGAACCGGCCAGTACCGCGAAGTGATGAATGAATTTGAAAGCCAATTTTGATAAAAGATGAGTGAAAAAGAAAAAGTAGAAGGCTACGTAGAACACATTATTTTCCGAAATGAGGAGAACGGCTATACCGTCCTGAATCTGAGCATGAAGGGGCGCGAGCTGACATGCGTCGGCACGCTTCCGATGATCGGAGAGGGCGAGCTGATCGAGGCTTCCGGAGATTATATTGAACATGCTGCCTATGGAAAGCAGTTCCGCATTGAATCCTATGAGACGAAAGTTCCACAGGATTCTGTTGCATTGGAGCGGTATCTCGGTTCCGGTGCGATCAAAGGAGTCGGTGCGGCGCTGGCGGCAAGAATTGTGCGCCGCTTTGGTGACGATACGCTTCGGATCATCGAGGAAGAGCCGGAGCGCCTCGCGGAGGTAAAGGGAATCAGCGAGCGGAAAGCGCGTGAAATTGCACAGCAGGTGGCAGAAAAAGCCGAAATGCAGAATGCGATGATTTTCCTCTCGGGATATGGCATTGCGCTGAATCTCGGTGCAAAGATTTATCAGCAGTACGGGGACAATGTGTACCGGATTTTAAAGGAAAACCCGTATAAAATGGCGGAAGATATCGCAGGCGTGGGATTTCGGACGGCGGATGAGATTGCCGGAAAAATCGGGATTGCCGTGGACAGCGAATTCCGCATCAAGAGCGGTCTTTCGTATGTGCTGAATCAGGCGACGGCAGAAGGCCATGTCTATCTGCCGGAACCGGTGCTGCTTCGGAGAGGGCAGGAACTTCTCGGCGTAGAACCGGAGCGGATGCAGAAATCTCTGCAGGATATGGCAATCGACAAAAAAGCGGTCATCCGCGAGCTCCCGGCCGAACGGGAAGGGGATGAGCCGCTGCGGATTGTGTACGCCAGCCAGTATTATTATCTGGAACTGAGTACGGCGCGCATGCTGCATGAGCTGAATATTACATGCGAGGAAGACCGTGAGGCAATCGAAAAGCGGATCGGAAAGATCGAGAAAAAATATCAGATCAAGCTGGATGAGATGCAGAAGACGGCAGTCGTTGAGGCGGCATACAGCGGTCTTATGATCCTGACCGGAGGTCCCGGAACCGGAAAAACGACTACCATCAATGCGATGATCCATTATTTTGAGGCAGAAGGCCTCGACATTTTCCTGGCAGCGCCGACCGGAAGAGCGGCGAAACGAATGACAGAGGCAACTGGCTGTGAGGCTTGCACGATCCATCGTCTTCTGGAACTGACGGGAAATGTGGATGACTCCTCGGCAAATGTGCATTTTGAGCGGAACGCAGATAATCCGCTCGACGCGGATGTCATCATCATTGATGAGATGTCGATGGTTGATATCCACCTGATGCATGCCCTTCTTTCCGCGATTGTGCCGGGAACAAGGCTGGTCCTAGTGGGAGACCAGAACCAGCTTCCAAGTGTCGGCCCGGGCAGTGTCCTCCGGGATCTGATCCGTTCGGAATGCTTTCCGATTGTCTGCCTGACGCACATTTTCCGGCAGGCATCCCAGAGCGATATTGTTGTCAATGCACATAAGATCCATAATGGGGAAGAGGTTATACTGGACAATAAGAGCAAAGATTTCTTCTTTTTGAAACGGTACGATGTCAACGTGATCTGGAAAGTGCTGGTGACGCTGGTGTCCCAGAAACTGCCGCGTTATGTGGATGCCCGCCCGCAGGATATCCAGATTCTGACTCCGATGCGGAAAGGTGCACTCGGCGTGGAAAATCTGAATCAGATTCTGCAGAAATACCTGAACCCGCCCGCACCGGACAAAGCCGAGCGGGAAAATGGAGGTAATATCCTCCGCGAGGGCGACAAGGTCATGCAGATCCGCAACAATTACCAGATGGAGTGGGAAATCCGCGGCATCAACGGAATCGTGGCGGAGCGCGGTATGGGTGTATTCAACGGAGACCTCGGCATGATCCGGAGCATCAACCCGTATACCGAGGTGATCACCGTGGAGTTTGAGGAAGGAAAATTCGCAGACTATACGTTCAAACAGGCGGACGAGCTGGAGCTCGCCTACGCCACAACGATACATAAAGCGCAGGGAAGCGAGTACCCGGCGGTTGTGATTCCGCTGCTCGGCGGCCCGCGCATGCTGATGACGCGGAATCTTCTGTATACGGCCGTGACGAGAGCCAGAAAGTGTGTCACCATTGTCGGAAGTGATGTGACATTCCAGGCAATGATCGGAAATCATATCGAGGCGAACCGGTATACAACGCTCGCCAGAAGAATCCGGGAAATGCAGGAAGAAAACGCATAAACACGTTTTTCCGGGGCATGGATGCGGCTGCATCCGGCAGAGTGGATAAGGGAAAGCGCAGGTTACATGAAAGAAAAAAATAAAACAGGAAACTGGCTTTTAAACGCAGTTTATCCGAGACGATGTCCCATCTGTGACGGACTGCTGTCACGTGAGGAGCTGTATCTATGCCGGAATTGTGTGGAAAAGATCCATCCGATTCTGGGCGCGCGGTGCAAAAAATGCGGGAAACCCGTGGGCAGTGAGGAAGAGTTCTGCCGGGACTGCAGCAGAACGAGGCACAGCTTCGACCGCGGTTTTGCGCCGTACGGTTACCACGGGGAACTTGAGGCTTCCCTGATGCGGTTCAAATATCATGAACGGCAGGAATACGCTGGATTTTATGCTCACGCGGCGTTTTTCTATGTGGGAAAGCAGATCCAGAGAAGAAATCCGGAGGTGCTCGTTCCGGTGCCGCTTCATCCGGCGAGACAGCGGCAGCGCGGCTACAATCAGGCGGAGGTATTTGCAGAAAAGCTGGCAGAAGAAATGGAACTTCCCATGAATGCCCGCCTGATCCGCCGTGTGAAAAAAACAAAACGCCAGAAAGAGCTTGGTCCCGCCGAGCGGCGGAAAAACCTGGAGGGAGCTTTTGCATTGGCAAAGCCGGGACAGATGAAATACTGCCGGATTCTTCTGGTAGATGACATTTACACAACGGGAAGCACGGTTGATGCCATTGCGTCACTGTTGAAAGTGAATGGAGCAGAACAGGTGGATTTTGTTTGTGCGGCAATTGTAAAATAGTGTGTGAATATTTTGAGAATAGCTTTCCAATATCGGAAACATATGGTAAAATAAACATAATTTAGAACGGGAAGAGGAGACCAAGAGGCATGTTGGACGAAAAAAGGATTCGTCAGATGACAAAACTGGCTTTTTTCGAAAAAAAAGAAGAAAAAAATGCCTTACGAATCGGCCGCTATTTTCGGAGTGATTACATCGGAAAAGAGCTTCTGAAAAATTTTTTTCTGGCTTCCATCGGATACATTCTGGTACTTGCGGTTGCAGTCTTATATCATATTGAATGGTTGGTGGACGAGATAGACACAATCGACCTGCAGTTTGCAGCAGGGTGTCTGATCGCGTCCTATCTGTGTTTTCTGGCAGTCTATTCCATTGCCGTGTATGTGATCAGCACGATCCGTTACCAGGGAGCACAGAAAAAGCTGAAATGGTATGGAAAAGAGCTGGATGACCTGCAGAACATGTATGAGGAACAGGAAAAAAGCGGGAAGAAATCCGGGCGCAGGAGGAAGGAAACATGACAGTATTGATCGAACTGAAAGAAAAATTAAAAGAGTTTTACGGCTCCTGCAGCGGAATCGTACTTCCGATTGTGAAATTTCTGCTCGCTCTTGCTGTATTTCGTGGTATTAATTCCAATCTCGGCTATCTGAAGATGCTGAACAGCATGTATGTGGTATTGATTCTGTCGCTGATCTGCGCCATCCTGCCATTGAATGGAATGGTTTTCCTTGCAATGCTGGTGATCATCGGCCACTGCTTTGCACTTCACATGGTAATCGCGGGTCTTGCGGCGCTGGTTCTGCTGGTGCTCTGGTTTCTATATCTTCGCTTTGTGCCGAAGGATGCGCCGGCACTCCTTTTAACACCGCTCGCATTCTGGCTTCACGTGCCATCTGCCGTTCCGGTTGCCTATGGTCTTGCCGGCACGCCGCTCTCTGCATTTTCAGCAGCCTGCGGTGTCGTTGTCTACTATATGTGCGACATGATTCACGGAAAAATGGAGCCGCTGCTTCATGCGGCGGAAGCACCGGAGATCACGGCAGTCGTACAGGAATTTTTCAACGGCCTCTTCCGCAATGAGGAAATGCTGCTGGTTCTGATCGCCTGCGCACTGACCGTACTTCTTGTCAATGCAATCCGCCACAGCAGTACGGACTATGCATGGCAGATTTCCATTGTGGCAGGTTCGGTTGCCTATGCGGTTATTATGATTGCCGGAAGCCTGGCACTGGATGTACAGATTGCACTCCCGATGGTTCTGATCGGGGCGGCGGCCGGCTGTCTGGTTGGATTTGTTCTGGAGTTTTTCCTGTTCGGTGCAGACTACACCCGGACAGAATACCTGGAATATGATGACGACGATTATTATTACTACGTAAAAGCCGTTCCAAAATTCAATGTGACAAAGGCACAGCGCCGTGTGACTTATATTCGGAATGAAAAGAAAAAAGAACCGGATCTGACAGACGAGGAACTCGATGCTCTGGCAAATCTTGGACATACAGAAGAATCCGGGAACAGCAGGGATCTTGATGAGATCGAGGAAAAAGAAGAAATAGAAGAAATAAAAGAAACAGAAGAAATTCAGGAAGAAGAAATTCCGCCGCTGGACGAGGGCGATTATCAGGATGTGGATTATAAGAGCATGCTGGAGGACACCTTAAAGGATCTTTAAAAGAATTTTGAAAATCAGAAGAAAACCGGCCGGGGGAAAAAGAAAGGAAGTGACAGTGTGCGTGGCGTGTGGAACTGGATTGTCACAAGAACGGCAGACTACGGGCTGCCAAAACAAATTGAACTGATTGATATTGTGCAGATTCTGCTCATTGCATTTTTCGTCTATCACCTAATCCGCTGGCTGCAGAATACAAAGGCCTATACAGCGGTTGTAATTATCTTTCAGCCGGAGCTTCGAAGAGTGGTCGAGCAGATTGGAGAAAAGAATCCGCTGTCTGCTATTTCTTTTGCGAGCGGCCAGGAGGAAAATGAACGGTTCAGTGACAAAACCATCAATGAACTGGTAAGGGCCAGTTTTGAAATGGGAGAAGTAAAGACCGGAGCGCTGATCGTCATCGAAAAGACCATCACCCTGGAGGAATATGAAAAGACCGGAATCCCGATTGACGGCGTTCTGACCAGCCAGCTGCTGATCAATATTTTCGAACACAATACGCCGCTGCACGACGGAGCCGTGATTGTACGGAACAACCGTGTCACGGCAGCAACATGTTACCTGCCGCTGTCCGACAACATGGATCTGAACAAGAATCTTGGAACACGCCACCGTGCAGGTGTCGGCATCAGTGAGGTGACGGATTCCTTTACGATTATTGTCTCCGAGGAAACCGGAAATGTGTCGTATGCTTCCGGCGGAGAACTCCACACGGCAGTAACACCGAGCGACCTTCGGGAGCAGCTTCACAAAATCCAGAAGCTCGCGAAAAAACCGGAAGAGAAGAAAGGATGGCATATCGGCGGAATGCGTCAGAAAGTGGAGGGAGAGAAGAAATGAAAAAGAAAATTCTGAAAAGAAAAACAATACTTCAGAGAAAAAAATATCAGCAGAGCAGACAGATACAGAACAAAAATCGGACAAAACAGAACAGCTTCCGGATGTAAAGACAGAAAAAGCAGATAAAACCGAACAAATCTACCAGCAGGAAGCAGATGAACGTAAAGCACAGAAACGTGTCAGGGAAGCTGTGCAGAAGGAAAACAGCGAAGCAGCGGGAAAAGCCCATGAGTCATATGTGATTCA
>OIAY01000320.1_pt1 | contig 17201 bp, 14 predicted proteins | sample 1580831 | NCBI WGS metagenome assembly OIAY01 (sample SAMEA3882522, study PRJEB24775) | human gut metagenome | biome: human-associated habitat; feature: intestine environment; material: feces | place: Netherlands | collected 2009/2010 | reverse complement strand
GGGAGAACCCGAAGCATATGGAGATTACGGCGGCACAGTATGCCAGTCCAGACTCCAAGAGCACGGCGGCGTCCAATCTGGATGTGGTGGTGCTGGGTGCCACCGAAATCGATACCGATTTCAACGTAAATGTCCACACGGACTCCAATGGGCGTATCATCGGAGGCTCCGGCGGCCATACCGATGTGGCCGAGGAAGCAAAGCTGACCGTCATCGTGGCACCGCTGACCCGAGCGAGAATGTCTATCGTGGTGGACAAGGTCATCACCACCTCGACGCCGGGTAGCTCGGTAGACCTGCTGGTGACTCAATACGGCATCGCCGTGAACCCTGCCCGCCCGGATTTGAAGCAGAAACTAGCAGCCGCCCGCCTGCCGGTGAAGGACATCCGGGAGCTGCGAAAGCTTGCGCTGCAAATCAACGGCCCGGCGGCAGCCTATGTCCGGCATTCAGACCGCGTGGTGGCTAAGGTCATGGGCCGTGACGGCAAATTGCAGGATGAGATTTACGCGGTGGAATAAAACGAAGTATAAAGCTATTCTTTGAAAATACGGTTTATTAAAAGGAAAACACATTGCTACCGCAAACGCTCTGTAATTTTGGCACCCGCTCAGGCTGCGATCAAGAACCCCCGCAAGTAATTGCGTGAGGGCTTGAACCGACACAAATAACGCAAACGAACCGCCTCGGTTTCCGAAAGAGGAAGCCGGGGCGGTTTTTTGCGCTCACGGAGGGGCAAATGAAAAACACAGTATGAATATATACCATATAAAAATGAATATATGCTAAAATTTCGGGAAAATACTTGCATTTTCATTAAAATGGGTGTATTATAACACCTGCCGACGAAATGCCGACAATCAACAAGAGAGGGATCGATACTATTATGTCTTTGAAGAAGAAAATTGCTGCGGCTTTCATCGCCTGTGCGATGACGCTTGCCGTGGTTCCTTCCGCCTTCGCCTGCACGGCACTCTATGTCGGCAGCGACCTCACCGAGGATGGCACCACCATGTTTGGCCGGATCGAGGATCTGGGCACCAACGATTACAACAAGCTGTTCAACATCAGCCCCGCCGGGAAGCACACCGCGGGCGAGGTGTACGAGGGCTGCTACGGCTTTACCTACACCTTCACCCACGACAGCTACCGCTACACCGCCCGCCGGGACGACAACGGTCTGGGTGTCTGCCCGGACTGCGACAGCACCCACGAGCACACCCCCTATGAGGAGGCTGGCACCAACGAGAAGGGCGTCATGGTCTCTGCCACCGAGTCTCTCTACGGCACCGACGCCGTGCTGAGCGTAGACCCCTATGTGGACAACGGCATTGAGGAAGCCGAGATCACCACGGTGCTGCTGAGCGAAGCTTCCACGGCCCGCGAGGGTGTTGCCCTGCTGACCTCCATCTACGACAACGCCGGTGCAGCCGGCGGCTCCGGCGTGTTCATTGCCGACCAGAACGAGACCTGGTTCGTGGAGAACCTGACGGGCCACACCTACCTTGCCCTGAAGCTCTCCTCCAGCGTGGTCTTCATGCAGCCCAACATCGCCGCTATGGGCAAGATCGATCTGGATGACACCGACCATGTGGTGGCCTCTGCCAACCTGATCTCCGTGGCCCAGAAGGCCGGTACCTTTGTGGGCGACGCCGCTGCCAATGTCATCGACCTGGATGCCTCCTACAACGGCGACATCGCATCGGACCGCATGGCAGCCGGCCTGAACTACCTGTACGGCACCGACACCTTTACGAAGGACAACTACAGCGAGACCGACTTTGCCATCAGCAACGTCGGCGAGAACGGTGCCATCGTCCCGGTCTACTCCAACATCCAGCTGACCAAGAAGTTCTCGGTGGAGGATTCCATCCACTTCTTTCAGACCGAGCCCATCGGCAAGACGGGCAATGTGGAGACTCATCTGTTCCAGGTGAGCGCCACCGGCGATCTGAACACCGCCATTACCGAGTGGACCGCTTTTGACGACGACGTGTACAACGCCTTCGTCCCTTACTATCCGATGCTGACCACCGACACCGCAGATGTCTACAAGGTCTCGGTCCATAAGGTCACCCGCTCCGACGAGCAGCCCACCGAGGGCGTCTGGTATCAGGATGCCAAGGGCCGCTACTATACCTACCCGGACGACTGGACCGACTCCTTCTACGGCGTGCGTGACGCCCTCTCCAACCTGCTGACCTACGGCAGCAATGGCAATCAGGTCACCGCAAAGGATCGGGCAGCAGCCAAGGCCAGCTATGCCGCGCTCCAGCAGGAGATCATGGCCGACTACGCCGATATGAAGGCCGCCGTTGCCGCCGCCGACACGCTGGAGGCCAAGCAGGCTGCCGCCACCAACGCCAGCAATGCCATGAGCCAGAAGGTGTACAACACCACCCTGAAGATGTACAATAAGCTCCAGGCCAAGACGGCCGCCCGGGCATGGGTCAGCTCCCTGCTGCACTGAGGCTTTGCAGCGCCTGAGGCGTTTCCCATAAAACCGCAGCGCCCCCGGTTTCCATGACAGGAAGCCGGGGGCGTTTTGTGTATGACTGCTCCTTGCAAACGCCGCCCATTCGTTCTATATGACAAGGCAAAACTGCCGGAATTCTATTTGCAGGAAGAAAATTTGGAGAAGATCATTGCGGAGATGGGGTAAAACACACTGGAAATTCACAAATAACGTATCATCGTTACTCCGAACGCCCTGTAATTTTGGCACCCGCCCAGGCTGCGATCAAGAATCCCCGCAAGTGATCGTGCGAGCGCTTGAAAAGCGCGAATAAAAAAACCATAACGCAAACGAACCGCCCCGGTTTCCGTAACAGGAAGCTGGGGCGTTTTTTTGTGCACAAAAAGCGAGTAGAAACTTTGTGCTTCCCTACAAAACCATGAAAAATAATTGACAAGAGTGGGGAATCGGTGCTAGCTTTGAAAAAATAAAGAAAAAATGCTTTAAAATTGCAAAAGTCCATCTTATAGTACAAGCACAATGCTATATCTATCTCGGAAAATAACACACACCGGACGAACAGGAGGCGCGGCATGAAACTGACCCATTCAAAGCTTCTGGCGGGCAAAACCGATCCGAATAATACGAGCCTCTGGCTGCCGCTCTGGATGCATCTGCGGGATACGGCAGAGATCATGGAATTGCTGGTGCGGAAGTGGCTGCCGGAAAGCGTGAAGAAAGCAACCGACCTGGACGAAGAAGCCCTGATCGCGCTGGCACGCTTTTTGGGCTGGACACATGATCTTGGTAAGAGCGTTGTTGCCTTTCAGAGTGTCCTGATGCCGCTGCTGCCAGAGGCAAAGCAGCGAATGGAGCGCTTTACCACCTTGACCTGCCCGGAGCAGGATCGGAAGAAAACACCTCACGCCCGGGCGAGCGAAGCGATTCTGATAGAGCTGAAGTGTCCGCCAGGAATCGCCTCCATTGCGGGGGCCCACCACGGCAAGCCGCAGGAGCAGGAAGAAGTGGAAGCTCAGCTGGTGAGCTGGACATGCAACTACTACCCCAAGGGAGAAAAGGCATTTTGGGAAAGCTGCTGGGATGAGTTGTTTGAGACAGCGCTGAAAGATTGCGGCTACGACGACCCGGCAGAGCTGCCGGACTTGACTCCGCCTACAGAAATTCTGCTGACAGGACTGCTTATCATGGCGGACTGGATCGCCAGCAACACGGAGTATTTCCCGTTGATCCCGGTAGAAGAACTGGGGAACGAAGTGGCTTATCCGGAGCGTGCGGAACTGGCCTGGAATAAATGGGATGAGAAAGACCTGACGGCACCCTGGGAGGCGCAGACTTCTATTGTGGACGAAGAGGAGTTCAAAGCACGTTTTGGATTTCCACCCAACGCGGTACAGGCTGCTGCCGTGGAAGCAGCCAACAGTGTGAGCGCCCCGGGAATTTTGATTTTAGAGGCCCAGATGGGTGTAGGCAAGACGGAGGCTGCGCTGGCAGCCGCGGAAATTCTGGCGGCGCGGTTTGGCGCGGGTGGAATTTTCTTTGGCTTGCCTACGCAGGCAACGGCAAACGGGATTTTGGGGCGGCTGGTGCAGTGGGCGGACAACCAGCCGGACAGGCTGCTAAAGTGCATCCGGCTGGCCCACGGCATGGCAGAGCTGAACGAAGAGTATATCCGCTTACAGGAACAGACCGTTCAGGTAGAAGACGACTGGGACGATTCCGAGACAAACGAGCACCGGGTGCAGGTGCACCAGTGGTTCCGGGGCAGCAAGCAGGCGCTGCTGGCCTGCTTTGTCATTGGCACGGTGGACCAGCTGCTCATGGCGGCGCTCAAACAAAAGCATGTGATGCTGCGCCACCTCGGCCTTGCGGGCAAGGTGGTGATCATCGACGAGTGCCATGCCTATGATGCCTACATGAACCGCTACCTTGACCGGGCGCTGGAATGGCTGGGCTGGTATCGGGTGCCGGTGATCTTACTTTCAGCCACGCTGCCGGCCCGGCGGCGGGCAGAGCTGGTGGAAGCCTACCAGCAGAAGCGCACCTCCGCACCAGATGCACCGTGGAAGACCAGCTGCGGCTATCCGCTCCTGACCTGGACGGATGGGGAGGAAGTCCGCCAGACGACCATTCCGCTGGATACGCCCAGCCGGACGGTACAGACGGTTCCGCTGACAGAGGATGGCCTGCCCGGTTTCCTGCGCGAAAAGATGCAGGCGGGCGGCTGCGCGGGTGTCATTGTCAACACCGTTAAAAAGGCACAGGCCGTGGCCCGGATGCTGCGGGAAGCTCTGCCGGAAAAAGAAGTGCAGGTGTTCCACGCACAATTCCTGATGCCGGACCGCGCCGCGCGGGAGCAGGAGCTCATGGAGCGGATCGGAAAGCACTCGACTCCGGCCCAGCGGGATGGACTCATTGTGGTGGGCACGCAGGTGCTCGAACAGTCGTTGGACATTGATTTTGACGTTATGGTGACGGAACTTTGCCCGATGGACCTGCTGCTACAGCGCATTGGCCGTCTGCACCGCCACACCTGGCGTTGCCGCCCACAGCCGATGCAGGCGGCAGTCTGCGCGGTGCTGGATACCGGAGAGGATGCCTTTGATGAGGGCAGCGCGGCAGTCTACGGCAAGTGGCTGCTCTGGCGGACACGGGAACTGCTGCCTCAGACCATCCGCCTGCCAGAAGAGATCTCCCCGCTGGTACAGCAGGTGTATGGCTGGGCGGCGGAGGACAAACTGCCCGAAGATGCCGCCAGTGAGAAGCTGTGCCATAACTATGAACTGGAACAGGGAAAGCGAAAGGACCGGGCAGAGGCTTATCTGGTGCATCACCCGAAGGTGTACAAAAAATCCCCCCGGCTCAACTCCCGGCTCCTCAATACGCTGGACGGCTGGATGGCAGACGAGGGTGCCTGTTCTGACCCGGCGGCCCGGGCGGCTGTCCGTGACGGCGACCCGTCTGTTGAGGTGCTGGTCATGGTGCAAGGGCGGGATGGCAGCATCCATTTCCTGCCGTGGCAGGAGGGAGGCCGGACGGTAGCGTCCGACTGCCCGCCGCAGCCGGAGGAGGCGCTGAAGATCGCACGGCAGAAACTGCGGCTCCCGGCAGTGTTTGGCAAGGAATGGAATGCGAAACGCGTCATTGACGAGCTGGAAGCGGACAACCGCCGTCTGCTGGCCCAATGGCAGCTCTCCCCGATGCTGCGCGGGGAGCTGGTGCTACTGCTGGATGAAATGCTGACGGCCCATCTGGCGGGGATGACGCTCCATTATGACCGTGAGAATGGTCTGATTTATGAAAAGGAGGAAACTGATGCAGGAAATTGAGTTTAACCTGTTGACGGAACCCTGGGTCCGTGTCCGTCTGCCGGACAATACCGTGCAGGAAGTTTCTCTGACGAAGGCACTGGTCCATGCGCAGGAGTACATGGACCTGGCAGGAGAGATGCCTACCCAGGACGCGGCCATGCTGCGGCTGCTGCTGGCGGTGTTGTTTACGGTCTTTTCCCGCGTGAACGAAGTGGGGGAGCCGGAGCCGCTGGAAGACGAAGAAGCCGCTCTGGAGCGCTGGGGAGCGCTGTGGGAACTGAAACACTTCCCGGAGCAGCCCATCCGGGACTATCTGGAGCAGTGGAAAGACCGCTTCTGGCTCTTCCACCCGGAGCGGCCATTCTGGCAGGTGCCGGAGGCGAAAATTGGAAGCCCATTTAAAGGCGGAAAATTAAACGGAGAAGTGTTTGAAAGCGAAAACAAAAACAATATGTTTGCATCTTATGCTGGTGTGGAAAAGAATGCACTGACATATGCACAAGCAGCAAGGTGGTTGGTATTTCTCAATAACTATGACGATGCAGCCGCAAAGAAAAAAGCAAAGGATAGACCTAGCATGAGCCCGGGATGGCTGGGGCAACTGGGCCTTGTATATGTGAAAGGTGTAAATCTGTTTGAAACACTGATGCGAAATCTGATGTTTTTAAACGACAGGGCAGAGCTTTGGGAAAAAGGAAGACCCAATTGGGAACTGGAAGAACCAAGAAGCGAAGAGCGGACGGAAATCGTCTGCCCGGGTAATTATGCAGAACTTCTAACAATGCAGTGCCGACGGATATGGTTGGAACGAGAAAATGAAAAAGTGGTCCGGTATACATTATTGGGTGGAGATTTCTTTGATAAGAAAAACGCATTTGCAGAACCCATGACACTATGGGGACTCCGGAAGCAAACGAAAGAGAGTCCAGAATGCTATCTCCCGCAAAAACACGATATGGAGAAAATGCTCTGGCGGGAATTTTCCACGATTATAGGTGACGGAAAGCATATTCCGGGCGTGGTGCAGTGGAATGGTTATTTACAAAGATGTGGTTTTTTAAAGAAAAAAGAAATCCTGCAAATATGTGCTGTTGGTGTTGAATATGGAGCGCAAAGTGCATCCATGAAAGGGGTCTATGCAGACCAGATTGCAATGAGCCTTTCTCTGTTAAATGAGCTGGGCTATGGTTGGCAGAACCGCATCACCGAGGAAATCGGCCGGTGCGAGCAGGCAGCCTCTCTGGTGGGGCACTTGGCGCAGGATATTGCCACTGCCGCAGGCGATAAAAACGGAAATGCCAGCGTCCCGGCCCGTTCCCAGTTCTATTTTGCAGTAGACCAGCCGTTCCGGCAGTGGCTGCGGAGCATCGACCCGGAAGAAGACGACATGACCGAAACCACAGCCCGTTGGCAGGTGATTGCCCGCGGCATTGCAGAGCAGCTGGGTCAGCAGATGGTGCTGGAGGCTGGCAGCGCCGCGCTGGTAGGGCACCGGGTCAAGCTGGACGCCGGGAAAAAGACCGAACGGATGGAGCTGTACACGGCTCCCAAAGCTTATAACCGCTTCCGGGCGGGGCTGTACAAACTTTACCCGAAAACAAACGATGAGGGAGGAACGGCATGAGTGAGAAAAACGAGAGCCGCACACAGGCCATCAGGGGCTATGTGGACGGCAAGATTCAATGGCTCTGGGGTCTGCCGGAGAACCAGCGGCGTGCAGAGCTGGCAAAGCTGCGCCGGGGCATCGGACATGCACCCGGGGAGCTTCCAGACCTGTGGGGCGGCCTTTTGCAGGGGATGCCTGCGAGCTTTTACGGCACAAATGGCCCCTCCCATGAAGAGTGGGCGGTCTATCTGGCACTGACCCTGTATGCCCTGCACCAGCAGAGCAACGATACTGTGTGCATGAGCCAGCTCGGCTGCACGCTGGGCCGGGCCGTGCGCAGGCTGGCGGAGCAGACCGTGGCCAGTGGGCAGGACTGGACCGAGAGCAGCATTCTGCGGCGGTTCAACGCGCTGGCTACCGCCGAAGAAATTACCGAGATCAGCCATCATCTGCGGGGGATGATTCAGCTGCTGCGGGCCGCAAAGCCGGACAGCATCCCGCTGGATTACCCGCAGTTGGCTGTTGACCTGTACGGGCTGCAGTGCGATGCCCCGCAGCTGGCACAGCTGCCCGCCAACATTCGCCTGCGGTGGGGACAGGACCTCTACCGCTACGAGAAGAACGAATCGTCCGAGACGCAGGAAAAGGAGAACTGACTTATGAAAAAGCGTTTGTATGTTGACTTCCATGTGCTGCAGACTGTGCCGCCCAGCTGCATCAACCGGGACGATACGGGAAGCCCCAAAACGGCCATTTACGGCGGCGTGACCCGCGCCCGGGTCTCCTCTCAGGCGTGGAAGCACGCCATGCGGCAGGCCTTTGTAGAGGAAAGCCTGCTGGACGAAGAGGATGTGGGCAAGCGCACCAAAAAGGTGACGGAGCTGGTGGAAAAGGAGATCGCCGCCCTTGCCCCGGAAAAAGATGCTGCCAAGCTGGCCAAGAAGACGCTGGACAATGCAGGCATCAAGAACGATGAGAAAGGCACCAAGGCCCTGTTCTTCATCAGCCAGGCACAGATCAAGGCGCTGGCAACATTGGCGGTGGCCGATGATATTGAAGACAAGAAAGCATACAAAGAGGTGCTGAGAAAGAATCCGTCGGTAGACATTGCCTTGTTTGGCCGGATGGTGGCGGATGACCCCTCTCTGAACTTTGATGCCGCTGCACAGGTGGCCCACAGCATCTCTACCCATGCAGTGCAAAACGAATACGACTACTTTACCGCCGTGGATGACTGTCAGGTAGAGGACAACGCGGGCGCAGGCCATCTGGGCACCGTGGAGTACAACTCTGCAACCCTGTACCGCTATGCAACCGTCAATGTGATGGAGCTTGAACGTCATCTGGGCGCGAAAAAAGCAGCCGAAGTGGTGCGGAGCTTTGGCGAAGCGTTCATCCGCTCCATGCCCACGGGCAAGCAGAACACCTTTGCCAACCGCACTCTGCCGGATGCCGTCTATGTGACCATCCGGGAGGACCAGCCCGTGAACCTCTGTGGTGCCTTTGAGCGGGCGGTGCGGAAGAGCGCGGAGGGCTACGCAGAGCCCTCCAAGAGTGCGTTGCAGGCCTATGCACAGCAGCTGTATCAGAGCTTTGCGGAGACCCCGGCAGAGAGCTTTACCGTGGGCACCGGGCTGGAAGCACTGGCCCCGGCCCAGCCGCTGAACACCATGCTGGATGCACTGGAAGAAGCTGTTAAGGAGAACCTGACCGGAAACGAGGTGGAATGATGGCAACACTGTTGCTTCGGTTGGCAGCGCCTTTGCAGGCGTGGGGCGCGGATTCCAAATTCGAGACCCGGAAAACGGCTCGGGAGCCTACCAAGAGCGGCGTCATCGGTCTGCTGGCGGCGGCGCTGGGCCTGCGGCGGGATGAGACCGAGCCATTGACCCAGCTGGCGCAGCTGCGCTTTGGCGTCCGGGTGGAGCGGGAGGGCCAGCTGTTGGTGGATTTCCACATGGCCCGCAACGAGGAGAAAGACCGCTCCTATGTCACCTACCGCCATTACCTCGAAGATGCTGTTTTTCTGGTGGGCCTGGAAAGTGAAGACACCGCTTTGCTGCAGGAACTGGCAGAGGCGCTGACCCACCCGGTGTTTCCGCTGTATCTCGGCCGCCGTGCCTGCCCGCCCACTCTGCCGCTCTGCCTGGGCCTGCGGGAGCAGGGCCTTGTGGAGGCCTTGCAGGAAGAGCCCGCGCTCTGCCCCGGCGGGCCCAAGCCGACCCGCATCGTGGCGGATGCCGCACCGCAGGAGCCGGGGGCTGTCCCGCAGCGGGATGTGCCTCTCTCCTACGACCCGCGGCACCGGCAGTACGGTTACCGCTCGGCCCGGGAGATCTCCATCCGGCAGCCTGCAGGGGCCCCGGAGCCGACCGCCCATGACCCATTCTGTGAATTGTGAGGTGAAGTGCAGATGTATTTATCCCGTGTAGAGCTTGACCCCATCCGCCGCAGCACCATGACGGCGCTGGCGGCACCACAGAAATTCCATGGCGCGGTGGAAAGTGCCTTTTCCGGGGAGCGCCGCCGTCGGTTGTGGCGGCTGGACCGGCTGGGCGAAAAGCTGTATCTGCTCCTCCTCAGCGAGGAGATGCCGGACCTCTCCGGCGTTGTGGAGCAGTTTGGCACCGGAGCGGCACCAGAGTCCCGGAATTATGACCCGCTGCTGGCGCGGATCACACCGGGCAGCCGCTGGCAGTTTCGGTTGGCGGCCAACCCCACCAAAAGCTGCAAAGACGCCCAAAAACCCGCAGCGCGGGGAACCGTGGCCGCACACTGCACGACACAGTACCAGAAGCAGTGGCTGTTGGATCGCGCCGCAAAGCACGGCTTTGCCCTGACGGAGGATTCCTTTACCGTGACCCGGGTGCAGTGGCACCACTTTGCCAAGCGCGGCACCCGCCCGGTGTCGCTGCTGGCGGTGACGTATGAGGGTGTTTTGCAGGTGATGGACCCCGAGGCGTTCCGGAACCTGCTGTGTCAGGGCATGGGGCGCGGCAAGGCCTACGGCCTTGGCCTGCTGACCGTGATGCGTGGAGGATAAGACCATGGCGGAGATGCCGGGCATGATCCGGCCAGACCTGCAGGCGCTGCCGCAGGTGCGGGACCGGATGACCTTTTTGTACCTCGAACTCGCCCAAGCTTGCGGTCAGATGCTGGATGAAACTTTTCCCCGCATACGCGGGGGTGATCCCACCGTCATGAAGAAGAATTTTCCCGGCGGACACTTTTCCCCGCACATGCGGGGGTGATCCCTGCGTGGACATCACCCAGATGCCGGAAAAGGTCTTTTCCCCGCACACGCGGGGGTGATCCCTGCGCTCAGGCAACCGCCGAGAGCATCCACACCTTTTCCCCGTACACGCGGGGGTGATCCCCACTTTGAAAAAGTGTGCGACGCAATCAAACACTTTTCCCCGCACACGCGGGGGTGATCCCGGCTTTAAGATTGCATTCACCGGCAGCGCAAACTTTTCCCCGCATACGCGGGGGTGATCCCCAGTACAAGAGCCGCGAGAACTTGTCCAAAGGACTTTTCCCCGCATACGCGGGGGTGATCCTATCACTTTGTGCGCTTTTGAGCTGGCAGCGGCCTTTTCCCCGCACACGCGGGGGTGATCCCAGATGCAGGAGCAGGCCGGGAAATACTGGGTACTTTTCCCCGCACACGCGGGGGTGATCCCACGGAACACCACTGGAAGATGAACTACATCCACTTTTCCCGCATACGCGGGGGTGATCCCGCCTACAAGATCTTGGAGGAGACCCTGAACCTCTTTTCCCCGCATACGCGGGGGTGATCCTTACGTTGTTCTCTATCAGATGTTATGTCTCAACTTTTCCCCGCACACGCGGGGGTGATCCCTCCTTGACGCGACCTACCTCAACGATGCGCAGCTTTTCCCCGCACACGCGGGGGTGATCCCCTTTGAAGAGCTGCCGCTTTGCGACCGCAGCACTTTTCCCCGCACGCGCGGGGGTGATCCTCTGGTTAGTGTCGAGTGGTGGACAGCGGCAGGCTTTTCCCCGCACACGCGGGGGTGATCCCTGGACTGTGAGCGACAAGGCGATGGCCTCGCTCTTTTCCCCGCATACGCGGGGGTGATCCTGAGCGTCTGGAGGTCATCAGCAGCAAGAAGTTCTTTTCCTCGCATACGCGGGGGTGATCCCCGCAGATGCTGTGCCTTTTCCGCAGCTTTATCCTTTTCCCCGTATACGCGGGGGTGATCCAAAAACGTAACGGCTGGGGTGGACAGAACATCTTCTCCGACATGCTCAGAATACTATTTTTTCTCCGCAAAGCAAAAGCAGCGACCTTGTTCATTCAATCGAACCAGGTCACTGCTTTTTGCATGTGTGAAATTTTAATGATTTACAGCGATGTTTTGCGATTTTTCCTGAAGCTCGGCTTGGATATCGGTGAGGCATTCCAACAAAAGGGGATTGAACGCGCCGCATTCCCCGTTCAGGATCATCCGCATGGCGGTCTCGTGGGAGAACGCCTTTTTGTAGCAGCGCTCACTGGTCAGGGCGTCGTACACATCGGCCAGGGAGACGATCTGCGCGCTGATGGGAATGTCATTGCCCTTGAGACCGTCCGGGTAGCCCCGGCCATCCCAGCGCTCATGGTGCCAACGGGCGATGTCGTAGGCGGTTTGCAGCAGGGGTTCATCCTCAAAGTTTTCCAGCCGCCGCAGCATGTTGGCACCCTGCATACAGTGGGTCTTGATGACCTCGAACTCCTCTTTACTAGAAATCGTTTTCGGCTTCTGTGTAACAATTTTCTGCGGGGTGGGGGTAAATGGGCAAAAGATTGCAATAAAATCAAAAATCTGGTATGATAAAAAGACGTTTCGCATTGTATCTGTATAGGAGGGAAAAGCCATGCTGATTCCGGTTGTTTTATTTATCATCGGCCTGCTCTGCCTGATCAAGGGCGGCGACTGGTTTGTGGATGGCGCTTCGGCGCTGGCCCGGCGGTTCCACCTGCCGGAGCTGCTCATTGGTGCCACGGTGGTGTCCATCGGCACCACCCTGCCCGAGGTGATGGTCTCCACCATGTCGGCGGTGTCCGGCCATGGTGAGATCGCCTACGGCAACGCCATTGGTTCTGTCATCTGCAACGCGGCGCTCATTGCGGCCATTACCATCGCCGTCCGCCCGGGCAAGGTGGACCGTAAGACGCTGGGGATGCCAGTGGCGTTCTTCTTTGCGGCGGCAGCGATCTACTGCGTGGCAGCCTACGGCTTTGGCAAGTTTACCCGGCCTATGGGCTTCATCATGCTGGCCCTGTTCGTGGCCTATATGGTGGCCAACGTGCTCCAGATGAAAAACGCCCCGGCGGGCGCTGAGGCTGAGGCCGAAGCAGAGGCTGCCGAGGAAGAAATGACCCTGACCAAAACGCTGGTGCTTCTGGTGGCGGGTGCCGTGCTCATCGCCGTGGGTGCCAACCTGCTAGTGGACAACGGTACCCTCATTGCCCAGGCGCTGGGCGTGCCCGAGTCCGTCATTGCGCTGACCTTTGTGGCCCTGGGCACCTCGCTGCCCGAGCTGGTCACGGCCATCACGTCCCTCGTCAAGGGCTGCAGCGACCTCTCGCTGGGCAACATCGTGGGTGCCAACGTCTTCAATCTGGTGCTGGTCAGCGGCGCGTCCGTGACCATTGCGCCGTTCACCATCCCCCAGAGCTCCACCCTGTTTGGCATCAATTCCAGTCTGGTGCTGGACCTGCCCGTGATGCTGGCCGTCATGGTGCTCATGTGTGTCCCGGCGCTGGTGCGGGGCAAGCTCTCCCGGGTGCAGGGCGTGCTGCTGCTCTGCATCTATGCGGAGTTCTGCGCCATCCAGTTCACCATGTGAGCTGGGGCTGAAACAGAATCAAAACCACAAAAACGTCCCGCAGGGCCTGAACCCTGCGGGACGTTTTGTGGTATCATGACGAAATATTACTTTGAATAAGACTCCCAGCGGACAGAGGCGTCCAGCTGAGCGGGGGTCAGGTTGAACACGGCGTCAATGAGGTCGGTGCGGAACGTGGCGTTGCCGGTGCCGTGGGCAAGGCGGCGGGCCTCGGCCCGCTCTCCCGCAACCCCCATGGTCGCCGCCGCCGCGCAGGCCGCCGCAAAGGGCTGGCCGGGCATGGCCCCGCAGAACGCGCCCATGAGGGCGGTGAGCATACAGCCGCTGCCCGTGACGCGGGACATGGTGGCGCAGCCGTTGTGGAGCAGAATGGTTTCTCTGCCGTCCGTCAGCACGTCGATGGGGCCGGAAACGGCCACCACGGCCCCGGTCTGTACTGCTAGCGCTCTGGCAGAAGCCACGGTGCGGGGGAGGGTCTTCTCCGTGATCTGGTCGGCGTCGCTCACGTCCACGCCGCTGCCCGCCGCCCGGCGCTGGGCCAGAGCGCGAATCTCCGACGCGTTGCCCCGGATGACCGCAAACTGCACGGCGTCCAGCAGCCGGGCCGATTCCGCCCGGCGGAGGCTGGTGTTGCCGGCACCCACGGGGTCAAAGACCACGGGTTTGCCTGCCCGGTTGGCCGCCTGCCCGCCCAAAATCATGGACTCCACTTTGTCGATGGCGCCCAGATTGCACAACAGAGCGCTGGCGGCGGCAGCGGTCTCCTGCACTTCCCGGATGTCCGAGGCCATGGTGGGGGAGCCGCCCACGGCCAGAAGGATGTTGGCGCAATCGTTGACGGTGACAAAATTGGTGATGCAGTCCACCAGCGGGGCGCGGCGGTGCACCTGTTCCAGAGCAGAACTAAAGTTCATGGAGAAAAGCCTCCTTGTGTTATAAAAAAGAAGAGGTCTTGCCGGGGTCAATAAAGCCCTCGCCGTACACTTCGCCCGCCTCCGTGACCATGACCATGCAGCCGGGGTCGATGCGGTAGGCGGCGGTGCGGATGCGGTAGACCTGGGGCCGGGCGCAGACGCAGAGGAGCATCTGCCGCTCGGTGTTGGTGTAGGTGCCAATGGCCTTGAGCATGGTGGAGCCGCGCTCGCACTCGCGGGAGATCTCGTCGGCGATCTCCTGCCCTTTTGTGGTGATGATGGTGAGCATCTTGCTGGAAGAGCTGCCGTACATGACCTTATCAATGACCAGCGAGGTGATGACCGTGGTGACGAGGCCGTACAGAACGGAATCCACCGTGCCGAACACGGGCCAGCCCAGCAGGATGACGACCAGATCAATGCCGCCCGTGACCGCCCCGATGGAGAGGTGGGGCCGCAGCACCTTGATGGACATGGTGAGGAAATCCGTGCCGCCGCTGGAAGAGCCCCGCATGTAGAGCAGGGCCAGCGCGAAGCCCCAGGTGACGCCTGCAAACAGGGCTGCCACCAGCGGGTCGCCGGTATAGCAGCCCACCCGGGCAAAGACAACATCCTGAAAAACGGTGCACCACACCATGCTCACCAGCGACTTTGCCAGAAAGGCCCGGCCCACAAAGCGGATGCTCAGGGCCACGAGAGGCAGGTTGAACACCAGCGTGGTGATGCCCACGGGCAGGTGCCACAGGTAGTTGACGATGAGGGCCAGGCCCGAGATGCCGCCGGGGGCAAAGTCTGAGCCGCGGGCAAAGTAGCAGATGCTGAGGGCATACAGGAACCCGGCGGCCAGATTGTACAGCTGGTCCACCACAAGGGTGCGCTTGTTCATAAAAATCGCCTCCCGGTATCAAAACAAAAAGAAATTACTGGATGGAAGCCGCCAGAGCGGGGATCTCGCTCAGGTTCCCGATGTGGAAGCGGGCCGCGCTCTGGTCAAAGGGGAAGCGCTCGTCCCGCAGGGCGGCCACAAGGCCCCCGGCGGCCGCGCCCTCCTGCACGCCGTAGGTGGAGTCTTCCACGATAAGGCATTCCTCCGGGCGGCGGCCGAGCCGCGCCATGGTGTGGAGATAAATTTCAGGGTCGGGCTTGCTGGCTTCAAACTGCTCCCCGCTGACGATGACGGGGAAAAACTCCATCAGCCCGCACTCGCCCAGCACCTGCCGGATGTTGCTCATGGGGCTGGAACTGGCCAGCGCCAGCTGCAAGCCCATGGCCCGCAGCTGCTCCAGCATGGGGCGGGCTTCCGGGCGGAGGAGATCGGGGAAGTGGATGGGCTCGTTTTCGTCGGCCTGCATCAGCTCTTTTTCAAACTCCGGGGTAAAGGGCACCCGGCAGAGCCTGGCCATAAAGCGGGGGTACTCCTGGCTGGACATGCCCACGGTGGGGTACATGCTCTCCAGAGTGACCCAGGGGTATTTTGTTTGCAGGTTGCGGGCCTGCATCCCGAGGTAGACGGGTTCGCTGTCGATAAGCACACCGTCCATATCAAAGATCACGGCCCGGATGGGGGATGGCATAAGAACGCTCCTTTCCGGCGGCGGGTTCACCGCGGATGCTCCTGATGATAGGCCTTTTTCTCAGCGTACATTTTCTGATCCAGCTCATTGAGGAAGCTCTCGGTGGAGCGGCCATTGTACCGGACCAGGCCCATAGAGAACGAAAGCTTGAACGGAGCGGTTGTGGTCTGGTTGAAATGGCGCAGGCCATCCTCAATGGCGGCCCGGGTATCTTCCAGCATTTTGTCATTGCCGCGGCTCAGCAGGATGACGAATTCATCGCCCGCCATCCGGATGGCAACAGCGTCCTCCGGCAGGGAGGCGGAAAGGATTTTGCCGATCTCCCGAATGGCCCGGTCGCCCATAGAGTGGCCGTAGCGGTCGTTGATCTTTTTGAAATCGTTCACGTCCATCATGATGCCGTACAGCTGGCGGGGGTTCGTCTTGTGCGCTTTCTCAAGATAGAAGTTCATGTATTTGCGGTTGAACAGGCCGGAAGTCTCGTCCACAAAGGTGTTGATGTTTTGCAGCTGGATGTGGATGAAGACCATCGCGACCGCTGCGGCCAGCCAGCCTGTGGACAGACCGTAGAATATACCTTGGACGACAGTGCCCAGGATGCAGGGGATGACAAAATAGAACACCGGGAAAAACTCAATGGTAATGCCGGACTGTTTGGAGCGGGTGACTCGATAAATACTCTCGGCAAAGTAAAGGAACAGCGTGGCATAAAGGAGAAAATTCAGCGGGCCGCGAGAGTAGACATTTTCTGCCGAGACGTGGAAGATGAGCCCGGTGCCGAACAGGTTGATGACCATGAGAATCTGTACGAGGAGGAGCGGAATGCCCAGCGTCAGGATTTTCCGGTGCAGCCGCCGGGTGCTGCGGTAGATACGGAAATCCACGAACAGGCACCACAAAAAGCCCACCAAAACGGTGGAACCGGTGCAGAGGGTATTGGTAAGGACAACGAGCGTGTGACAGCCCCAGAACAGCTGCCCGTCAATGAGGAAACTGATGGTCTCGGTGACCAGCGCGACCAGCGTGACCGCCAACATCCCATCGTAAAGGACGGCACCGGTCTGTTTTGTCTCACTGTTCCGGACGCGGAGGAGGAACAGAAAGGCCACAAGGATGATACCGGTTCCATTTGCGACCAGAATTTCCGGAATGTTCATGGGAAGCCTCCTTTCGCTGTCAGGGGATGAAATGGATGAAAAATCATTTCTTTATGCAAGGACTTTATCCAGTTGGAATTGCGGGATCGGATTCAGCCGGTCGAGTCGTTCAAGCTCCTTTCGGCGAAAACAGGACATACAATCCATCTTATTATATCATGAAAATGGAGCTTGCCAAGGGGAAGAGAAAACGTGATGGTCCTGTTCGAGCCCTGTACCGCCCACCACAAACAAAAAATCCTCAGACGAAAGTCTGAGGATTTTTGTGGTGGAGCATTGTCCACAGCACTCGAACCCAACACTTCCT
>OIAY01000304.1_pt1 | contig 17881 bp, 14 predicted proteins | sample 1580831 | NCBI WGS metagenome assembly OIAY01 (sample SAMEA3882522, study PRJEB24775) | human gut metagenome | biome: human-associated habitat; feature: intestine environment; material: feces | place: Netherlands | collected 2009/2010 | reverse complement strand
TCACCACCTCCCGCCGCACCCAGGAGCAGGCCGAAGGCTACGGCATCAAGATCGTCAACATCGATGACGTCGACCATATCGACGTGACCATCGACGGCGCCGACGAGGTGGACAAGAACTTCAACGGCATCAAGGGCGGCGGTGCGGCTCTCCTGTGGGAGAAGATCGTGGCCACCAACTCCAACAAGATCGTGTGGATCGTGGACGAGTCCAAGGTCGTGGACACCATCGGCAAGTTCCCGCTGCCGGTCGAGGTCATTCCGTTCGGTGCCGGCCAAGTCATCAAGAAGTTCGAGGCCCGCGGCTACAAGCCGGTGCTTCGTCTTGACGCCGACGGCAAGGAAGTGCGCACCGACGAGAACAACTTCGTGGTGGACCTGCACCTGGAGCGCATCGATCACCCGCAGGAGCTGGCCGAAGACCTCATCAACACGGTCGGCGTGGTGGAGCACGGCCTGTTCCTCAACATGGTCGACAAGGTCATCGTCGGCGACCCGAACGGCCCGCGCGTGATGACCAACGCCAACAAGTGATCGTCTCACATCACTAAGCTTTTCCAAGCCCGCATCTGCACATCGCAGGTGCGGGCTTTACTGTTGCCCGAACAAGGCAAAGAGCCAAGCAAAAGAGAAACCCCGCGACCATAACGATCACGGGGTTTCTAATGCCTTGATTGCAGGTAAGACTACTTACGCTGGTGGCGGGTCTTACGCAGCAGTTTGCGGTGCTTCTTCTTGCTCATCCGCTTGCGGCGCTTCTTGATGACAGAACCCATCTGAAGCCTCCATTTCGATTAATCGTAAAAGTTGCAACTCGCACCATAATACACGTGTTGCCAGACAGAGGGAACCAGTATGTTGCCGATAGTCCGCATATGCCCTGAACGCAGTTGGGGCATCCACATCAGCAATGTGGATGCCCCAACGTTCATAAGTTTGTGCAGCAGCTGACAGCCGATACTAGATGCTACATCGGGAACTTCTGGTAGAAGCGATCGACCGCTTCCTTGGTGCCGGTAGCTTGGAAGACCACGGTATCGTTCTGCCAGATGGCAACGGCGTTCTTGCTGTTGGAGGCATCGGCCTTCACCACGTACGCGCCCGTGACGTTGCCGGAAACCTTGACGTTGCCGGATGCCGACTCATCGCCGGTCTGCGCAGCGACCAACGCATCGTACTGGGTCTTGGCATTGTCCGCCGACGACCACTGCGCGGCGACCAGCGTGACATCCTTGGCGGCATCACCAGTGGAGTAGGTCAGAGTGTACTCCTCGAGCGGCGACGCGGAATTCCACGTCGTGGAGGCATCCGCCTTGGTACGCGCGTAATTCAGCACGCTGCCCGGCATGGCCTTCAACAGCTCACTGGCATCATCCGGCAAAGCTGTGGCGTCGATGGTCGGCTTGGTCGGCTCGGATGATTCGGTTTTCTGCTGGCTGTTTTGGGTGGTAGTGGAGGTGCCATCATTCTTCTGGATGGCCCAACCCGGCCACACAAAGGCCGAAAGCACTGCCAGGATAATCACAACAGCTGCGGCAACCACCACTGCAATCAACTTGCCATGGGATTGCGTGGTCGAGGAGTTCTCACTATTAGTCATGCCCCGATTCTCTCACAGCCGCGTGACGCTAGGCGGCCGTAATTTTAGTCGTTGTGCGCAAGCCGCGTGAAACTCTTGTGAACGGTAAAAATTTACCGTCCGCTGGTGTTTGGGTTAGGGTGAGACCATGGCGAAATCAAGTGTGCAGTATGTATGTTCCGAATGCGGTTGGAACGGGCCGAAGTGGTACGGCCGTTGCCCCGAGTGTGGTCAGTGGGGCACGGTCGAGGAATTTCACGAGGCTCGGCCGGCGGCAGGCTCTCGCACGGCCGCTCCCGGCCGAACATCACGCACGCAGTCGGTTACGGTTGCCAACAACGCCAGATCTGCAGCCCGTCCGATTACCGAAGTGGGCACGGAAAGCGTCGAGCGGCTCGGTACCGGGTTTTCCGAATTCGACCGTGTGCTCGGCGGTGGCATCGTGCCGGGATCGGTCACGCTGATCGCAGGAGAGCCGGGCATCGGCAAATCGACATTGCTGCTGGAAACCGCCGGCAATGTGGCGAGGCTGACGGCGTTCGCCACCGAGCGCAATACCGTACTGTATATTTCCGGCGAGGAATCGCAGGCGCAGGTCCGCATGCGCGCGTCGCGCATCGGCGCCATGGAGCCGAATCTGCTGCTCGCCTCCACCACGGATCTGTCCACGGTGTTGGGGCTTATCGAACAGTTCAAGCCGGCGTTGGCCATCGTCGATTCGGCGCAGACCATCGTCTCGCAGGACGTCGATGGCATCTCCGGCGGATCCACGCAGGTGCGCGAAGTGGCGAGCGCGCTGATTGACACCGCCAAAACCCTTGATATTCCAGTGCTTTTGGTGGGTCATGTCACCAAGGATGGTTCGATCGCAGGTCCGCGTACGTTGGAGCATCTGGTGGATGTGGTCTGTCAGTTCGAAGGCGATGCCGAAACCGCGTTGCGTATGCTGCGTGCAGTGAAGAACCGTTTCGGACCGACCGATGAGGTCGGCTGTTTCGATATGAGCGGCGAGGGCATTGAGGAGGTGACCGATCCGTCCGGCCTGTTCCTATCAACCGGCAATGGTTCTGCGGCGACGCAGGTGGATGGCACGTGCGTGACGTTCACGTTGGATGGGCATCGCAGTCTGCCGATTGAAGTGCAGGCGCTGGTCACCAAGTCGGTGCTGCCGACGCCACGTCGTGCGGCGAACGGTGTGGACTCCAACCGTATCGCCATGCTGGTGGCGGTGTTATATCGTCACGGTGGCATCAATCTGCTGGCCAACGACCTGTACATTTCCACAATCGCCGGCGGTCAGGCGCGTGAGCCGGGTTGCGATCTGGCGATTGTGGCCGCGTTGGCGAGCGCTGCGAAATCGAAACCGATTCCCCGTACGACGTGCGCGATCGGCGAGATTTCGTTGACCGGGCAGGTGCGCCCGGTGCCGAGACTGGAATATCGGCTTCGTGAGGCGGCGCGTCTTGGTTTCACCACCGCCGTTGTGCCGACGCTGCGCAAGAACGTCGCCGTGCCGGGAATGGGCGTGGTGCAGGCGGATACGTTGCAGGACGCGTTGGCCGCGATTCTGCGATAGGTCGCCGATGCCCAAACGGCATCGCCATCCGCTTTTTGCAACCCGGGAAAGCCCGTTTGGGTAACAAAACACGGATGGCGTCAATGATTCGCGTCAATCGAACCAATCAAATCAATCGGACCGATCCGTCTCAAGCGGTGAGGCGCTTCGTCTCCTCGACGTTGCGTTTCAGCTCGACCACCAGATCGTCGGCCGAATCGAATTTGATCTGCGGGCGCAGGAATCCAGCGAATTCCACGCGCGCCTGATGGCCGTACAGGTCCAACCAGTCATCGGTGATGGCGTAGGCTTCCACCACGCGTTCGGCGTCACCGTCCTCGTTGAACGTCGGCTTGGTGCCGATGGAGATGGCCGCCGGCCAGCGGTGTGGCGACTGCATGGCCACGCGCGCGTTGACGGACGAAGCGTCATACTGCTGCGATACGCCGTCGGCCGGTTTCTCCCCGGCTTCTTCGCCACCGTCGGCGGACTTCTCCCCCAAATCGACCAGCCAGCCGGCGTACACGCCGTCCACCGGCAGGTATCCGGCGACGTTCTCGCTCAGATTGGCGGTCGGGAATCCGATGGTGCGGCCGCGTTCCTCGCCATGCACCACGGTGCCTTCCACGGCATGCGCGTGGCCGAGTATCGCGTCTGCGTCCTTGATACGGCCTTGGCTCAGCAGATAGCGCACATTGGTGGAGCTCCACGTGCGCACCTCCTTGGCCTGATGCTTCTTGCTCCATGCGCGTCGTTCGGCCTTGGAAGCCCCCTCCAGAGGGTCGGAAGGCTCGCCGGGTTCGGACGGCATCACCGGCTTCGCATTGACCGGCACTCGGGTCAGCCCCGGACCGAAATCGTCCACGACCTCCAGCTGGAACACGCCGGTGGCGAGCGCCAGATTCTCAATGGCCTTCACGTTTCCGGCGCGGTTCGCGCCCATGGCGGCGTCGGAGCCGAGCACCAGCGTGCGCATGCCGAGTTTGCCGACCATCTGGCCAAGGAAGAAGCGGTATGATTTCGCGGCGAATGCCATGGTGTAGCGCACGATGAGCGTGTAGTCCACGCCGATGGCGTCGATGGCGCGCAGCCGTTCGTCCACACTGGTCAGCGCCTGCGTGTCAGGCGTGCCTGCGGGCGGTTCCTGACCGTCATGTTTGGCGGCGTAAGCGTGCACCAGCGCGGGACGCGGGTCGAACAGCACCACCACGGAGAACGCCTGCTCCTGTTCGGCGAGTTCGGCCACACGGCGGATGACCGCCTGATGTCCCTGATGCATGCCGTCGAATGAGCCGATGGTCACCACGGACTTCTTGTCGTTGCTCAGGGTCGGCCAATCCACCATGCCGCTGGCATCGGGGGTAAGCGTGATCGTCTTCATGTGTCCTTCTTTGCGTATTGTCCGTGTGTTTGTCGTGTTCGTATTGCGTGCAGGCCGGTCTTGATTGTTTCAGTTGAAGACCGCGACCGGCTTGGTCTCGCCACGTTTGGCGCGTTCCACGATCGCCACCAGATCGTTGGTTTCGGGAACGTACGCGGCCATGGTCGTATGGATGTCGTGGGCGATTCTACGGCCGAACCGCAGGTCCGTCGCCTCCTGTTCGGTGACGGGAAGCATGTCCATGGAAGCGGCCGCGCTGGCGACCAGGTCGAGTGCGTGGTCAACGGCATGCTCGGCATCGTCAAGCACCGCACGGTTGCGTGTCACTTCGATGCCTTCGCGGTTGGTGAAGGTTTTGGCTTCCGTATGGGCGGTCATGACGTTTGGCATGTTCACCGAGAAACGCCCGACGCGGATGCGGCGCAGCATGGTCAGATGGCCGCCGAGGCCGAGTTCGGCGCCCAGATCGCGGCCGAGTGCGCGGATGTAGGTGCCGGCCGAGCAGGTCACGGCCACGTCGAGTTCCATGACTGGCTGCATGTTCGGTTCGTTTTGCCCGTCGGTTTCGGCATGCCAGGATTCCTCCGGGGCGATTTCGATGGCATCGGCAAGCGGTGATCCCGCGCATGTGGTCGAAGCATAGCCGTATCGCACTGCCGAAACGCTGAATTCCGAGATGGTCACCGGACGGGCCTTGAGGTCCACATCCTTGCCTTCTCGGGCCAGATCATAGGCGCGCTGGCCGTTGATTTTGATGGCTGAATAGGAGTTCGGCACCTGCTCGATGCGCCCGGTGAAATGATGGGCGATGACGTCTTCAACGGTCTGTCGTGAGGGGAATTCGGCGATAGTTCCCTCCTCCGGCAGCAGTTCGCCGTCGGCGTCGTCCGTGGTGGTGCGCTGGCCGAGTCTGATGGTGGCCAGATAGGTTTTGTCGTGGTCGACGATGTAGTTGAGCAGACGTGTGGCGTTGCCGAAGCCGACCACCAGCACGCCGGTGGCCATCGGGTCGAGCGTGCCGGCATGGCCGACGCGTTTCATGTGCAGGGCGCCACGCACCGCCGCGACCACATCGTGGCTGGTGACGCCCTGCGGCTTGTCGATGACCAGCAGACCGGAGTTGTCAGGCTTCGTCGTCATCGTCCCAATCCTCGACCTCGACATCGTCATCATCGTCGAAGTCGTCATCATCGGGCTCGTCGTGCTTGTACGGATCGGCGTCGCCGGCGTATTGCGCGTTGGCGCGGGACTTGGCGAGTTCTTCGTCGCGCTTGTGTGCGAGCGCGAGGATGTCCTCGATCTCATGGGCCTCGCCCGGCACTTCGTCGAAGATGAATTCCAGTTGCGGGGTGAGTCGCAGTCCGGCCTTGGTGCCTACCAGGGAACGCAGGCGTCCTTTGGCCTGGTTCAGGGCCTGCTGCGCGCGGCGGCGTTCGCCCTGCTCGTGTCCTTCATGGCCGAGCTGGGTCCAGTAGACTTTCGCGATCTGCAGATCGTTGGTGACGCGCACTTCGGTGATGGTCACGTTGGCCAGTCGCTTGTCGTGCAGCTGCGCCTCCATGGACGATGCGATCACACGCTGAATCAACGCCGCGATGCGCGCGGCGCGGGGATTGGTTCCTGCCATTGCTGTCCTTTTGGTGAAAAGTTCTTGTTGTATCACGGAACGCCCGCAGTCGTGAACCGGCTGTGGGCGTTCCTTAACTGGTTATCGATGCGAAGCTCGAAGCACTCGGCTACTTACGCTCGATTTCCTGCATTTCGAAGGTCTCGATGATATCGCCGATCTCGATGTCGTTGAAGGTGCCGAGGTTGATACCAGCCTCGTAGCCTTCCTTGACGGACTGAACGTCGTCCTTGAAGCGACGCAGCGAGGAGATCTCGAGGTCGTTGACCGTGGCCACGCCGTTGCGCAGGATACGGCACTTCGTACCACGCTTGACCTCGCCGTCCTGAACCATGACGCCGGCGATGTTGCCGAACTTGGAGGAGCGGAAGATCTCGCGGATCTCGGAGTGAGAGGTGACGACCTCTTCGTATTCCGGCTTGAGCATGCCCTTGAGGGATGCCTCGATGTCTTCGATCGCACGGTAGATGACCGAGTAGTACTTGATCTCCACGCCCTCGCGCTCGGCGAGGTCCGCGACCTGACGGTTCGGACGCACGTTGAAACCGATGATAACGGCCTTGTCGACCGTGGCCAGGTTGACATCATTCTGGGTGATCGCACCGACGCCGCGGTGGATGACCTGGATGCCGACCTCGTCGGATACCTCGATCTTCATCAAGGAATCCTCGAGCGCCTCGACAGAACCGGACGAATCGCCCTTGATGACAATATTGAGCATGTCGATCTCGGACTCGGCGAACTTCTTCTTGAAGTCCTCGAGGGAGACGACCTTGCGACGCTTGGCCAGCTGGGCGGCACGCTCGGTGGCCTGACGCTTCTCGGCGATCTGACGTGCGGTACGGTCGTCGGAGGCCACCAGGAACAGGTCGCCTGCGGTCGGCACGGAGGTCAGACCCAGCACCTGCACCGGGGTGGACGGACCGGCTTCCTGCATGTGGTTGCCGTTCTCGTCGAGCATGGCGCGGACACGACCGTAGGAGGTGCCGGCAACGATGGCATCGCCGATGTGGAGGGTACCGGACTGCACCAGCACGGTAGCCACGGCGCCACGGCCCTTGTCAAGTCGGGCTTCGACGGTGGCGCCACGGGCGTCCATATCCGGGTTGGCGCGCAGGTCGAGCTCGGCGTCGGCGGTGAGCAGCACCGCTTCGAGCAGCTTGTCGACGTTGGTGCCCTGCTTCGCGGAGATGTCGACGAACATGGTGTTGCCGCCGTATTCTTCCGGAACCAGACCGTATTCGGTGAGCTGGCCGCGGACCTTGTCCGGGTTGGCGCCCGGCTTATCGATCTTGTTGACGGCCACCACGATCGGCACATGCGCGGCCTGGGCGTGGTTGATGGCTTCCACGGTCTGCGGCATGACGCCGTCGTCGGCGGCGACCACGAGGATCGCGACGTCGGTGAGTTCGGCGCCACGGGCACGCATTGCGGTGAAGGCTTCGTGGCCCGGGGTATCGAGGAACGTGATCTTGCGCGGCTCGCCCTCAAGGTTGACGGTCACCTGGTATGCGCCGATGCGCTGGGTGATGCCGCCGGCTTCGCCTTCGATGACGTTGGTGCGGCGGATGGTGTCGAGCAGTCGGGTCTTACCGTGGTCGACATGGCCCATGACGGTGACGACCGGCGGACGCGGCTTCAAATCCTCGTCCTCCTGCAGTTCCTCTTCGTCCAGGTTGATGTCGAACTGCTGCAGCAGCTCCTTGTCCTCCTCTTCGGCGGACACGATCTTGATGTTCCAGCCGATTTCCTCGCCGAGGATCTGGAACGTGGCCTCATCCAGGGACTGGGTGGCCGTGGCCATTTCACCAAGGTGGAACAGCACGGTGACCAGCGCCGCCGGATTGACGTTGATCTTCTCGGCCAGATCGGCGAGGGACGCACCCTGACGCAGACGGACTTCCTGTCCGTTGCCGGTCGGAATGCGCACGCCGCCGATGACCGGAGCCTTCATCTCCTGGAATTCCTGACGCTTCGCCAGACGGTTCTTACGCGCCTTCGAGGACTTGCCTCCCTGACGTCCGAACGCGCCTGCAGCGCCGCCGCGGCCGCGGCCACCACGTGCCGGACCATTGCTCGGAGCGCTGTTGCCGCCCTGGAAACCGCCGCCATTGCCGCCGAAACGATTGCCGCCGCCGGCGGGACGCTGGCCGCCGCCCTGACCCGGACGATGCTGGCCCCACTGGCCCGGCTTCGCGCCGCCCTGACCCGGACGACCACGGAAGCCGCCACGCTGGCCACCGCCCTGACCCGGACGGCCACCACGACGTCCTTCGCCATTGTTGACGCTCGGACGGTTCATCGGATGCGGACGCGGAATGTCACCCGGAGTCGGGGTATGCATGCCCTGCTTGCGGCTGAACGGATTGTTGCCCGGGCGCGGTCCCGGGGTGTGCGGCTTCGCGCCGTTGGCGTTGTTGCCGCCCTGCGGGGCGTTGCCATGCTGGGGGCGAGCTCCCGGAACGGCCGTCGGGCGACCGGACTGGCGGCGGTCTCCACCCTGCGGACGCGGGGCGTTGCCGTTAGGACGATTGCCATGCTGGCGGGATTCGCCTGGACGCGGCGCGCGATGACCCGGCTTCGGGGCATCGGACTTGGAAGCGGCATGACGCGGCTTCGGCGCTGCGGGGGCAGCCGGCTTCGGTGCTGACGGAGCGGCCGGCTTTGGCATGGAATGAGATGCCGGTTCGACAGGCTTCTTGGCCGTATGGCCCGGCTTCTTGGAATCAGATGCGTTGCCCTGTCCGCTGGACGCGAATGCGTTCCTCAGCTTGCGTGCAACGGGAGGTTCAACGGTAGACGATGCGGACTTCACGAATTCGCCCATCGCCTCAAGTTTGCTTAAAACGGTTTTGCTGTCAACGCCAAGTTCCTTGGCAAGTTCATATACGCGTGCTTTCGGCACTCAATTCTCCTATCTTGGGCCGCGCGCATACGGGCGCGACCGCTACTGATTCACGGCGAGCTTGTTCCTTCTCATCGTGCAACCATGTTCGTGATACCTCGTCTTTTCCCTGGGCATGACGGCATGGCCGTCACGCTTTGGATTGTCGAGTCCAGCATACTCAAGCCCGTGGATTGTACGTCCACGGGCTTGTTGTCTACCGGAAGTGTTGTTTATTCCTCGGTTTCCCCATCGGAATGGTCCTCCGATTCGGCCATCTTCTTGGCATGCGCCTCAGCGGATTCGATGCCGATCTTCCAGCCGGTCAGCTTGGCCGCAAGACGTGCGTTCTGGCCTTCCTTGCCGATAGCCAGGGACAGCTGGTCATCGTGGATGAAGGCGATGGCCGTCTTGTTCTTCTCGCTGATCACCTGCACACCGGTGGCGACGGCCGGAGACAGCGCCGCGGCGACGAATTTCGCCGGATCCGCGGACCAGTCGACGATATCGATTTTCTCAGGACCGAGGTTCTCCATGACGGCGCGCACTCGGGCTCCGCCGGGGCCGATCAGCGCGCCCTTCGGGTTCACGCCATCGGTGTTGGCCTTGACCGCGATCTTGGTGCGGGCGCCGGCCTCACGAGCGATGGCCATGATGGACACGGCACCGGAGACCAGTTCCGGCACTTCACGCTCGAACAGCTTGCGGACCAGCTCCGGGTGGGAGCGGGACACCACGATTTCCGGGCCCTTCAGACCACGGGCCACGTTCACCACGTACACGCGGATACGTTCGCCGTGACGGTAGCGTTCGCCGGGCACCTGCTCGCGGCGCGGCAGCAGGGCTTCGACGTCGCCGACGGCCACGTGCACGTTGGATGTGTCCTTGACGTCCTGCTGCACGATGCCGGTGATGAGCTTGCCCTTCTGACCGGAGAACGCGCCGAACACCTTGTCATCCTCGGCCTTGCGGAACAGCTGGCTGATCACCTGACGAGCGGTCGCAGCGGCCAGTCGGCCGAAATCGTGCGGAGTGTCGTCGTATTCCTCGCCCAGAGTCGGCGCGGGATGGGGATCGTCTTCAGTCGGCTCGCCAGGAATCTCGTCCTGGGCCCATACGGTGAAGCTTCCCGCACGCGGATCAAGCTCGACGCGAGCGTGCTTCGCAGCGTGAGGGGTTTTCAAATATGCCAGTCGCAATGCTTCCGAGAGTGCGGCATCCAGCGTCTCGGGATCAATTCCCTGCCCAGCGGCGAGCTGGTGCATTCCTGCCAGGTCCAGTTCCATATTTCCAAGACCTCCTATATGAAGTTATTCCGAGCGCATGGCCCAATGGTCACAGTCAGATATTAGTCTAATGATTCATGCAGACACGTACCCCTTCTTTCCGCTCGGTTTCTTTTATCGCGAAACGCGTCTGCGCATTGCTTTGCACCGCTATCCTCATGCCGGCGCTGACGGCATGCTCCATGCCCAGGATCGCAGGCAGGGCTGAAGCCGAACAACGGCAAAGCCCGTGCGAGAAGGCCTATTTCGATGCCACCGCCGATAACAAGATCGCACACGACCAGCATCAGCACATCATCCGCCGCTATTTCTCGGCGCAGCAGGCGGTCTCCGCATGGACGAACACCGCGGCGCAATGTCCGGCGCGTTTTGCCGAAGGCGCGTTGCGCAGCGCGCAGGCACGTCATATGGCTCGCGCACTGGGCGATCAACTGTCGGTGGCCGTCGTGCCGATCACGCTGTCGCGTTTTGACGATGTCGAATCGCTTGACGTCGATTCCAAGTCCCTTGCCACCGCCGCGCAGGCCGAAGACCGTGCCGGATTCGCCATGGAAGTGCTGGCGGCCCGCAACAGCGGCCATGCGACGCTGGATATCAGCGATCGTCATAAGACCACATCGCAACGGTTCGCATCCTTCTCGGGCGCCATTGACGATCGTAGGAAAACGTACGAGGCCACCGCCTTGCTCGCCCACCCCGACACGATGCTCGATTCCGCCACCGGCCTTACGGCACCGACCGACGCCACCATCGAAATGAACTGCGCGCGAAGCGAGATAACGGCAATCGCCGGAAGCTCCAATGCCGCGAACGATCATTCCCAGTCACGCGTCACCAATGCAAAACAGTCGACGGATTCGCGAGCGCAATCCCTGGGCGTGCTTGCCGGTCTGATTGCGGACCGTGTCGAATTGGCGCTTGATTGGGGCTATCCTTCCTTCGACGAAGCGCTGTTCGCCTAAGGACGCACAGTCGGGCGCAAAGCAAGACACGCCGGAAATCACACCGTTGCAGCCAGTCCGATTTGACAATCGCCACCACTGTGGCACAATTATCAAGTTGCTTGTTTTCAGGTGACGAATGGATAAGTGTCCGAGCGGTCTAAGGAGCACGCCTCGAAAGCGTGTGAGGGCGAACCCCTCCGCGAGTTCGAATCTCGCCTTATCCGCATGCAATGAAGGTTGAAACAATGGCGTTTCGGCCTTTTTTGTTTATCTGCTTTGCATCTGCCGAAATACGGAATCCGGCATCGAGAAAACGTCGGGGAATCAGTATCCCTGCTCGTGCACGGAAGCGTTGACCCACTGGTCCTGCTTGACGTCGCAGCCGGAGAAGATGCCGATGTCGAGCATGCAGTCGCGGTAATCGCGGCCATGGGCGATGGTGATGTAGTTGTCGTCGACCATACGGTTGTGTGTGGGGTCCAAACCGACCCAACGTCCATCATGGTAGATTTCGACCCATGCGTGCGTGGCGCCCTCGCCGCCGAGCAATCCCGCGATGTATCGGGCAGTGAGTCCGACGTGCCGGCACACGGACAGCATGACGTGCGCGTAATCCTGGCATACGCCCTTGCGTTGAGCGAACGCTTCCTCGGCGGTGGTGCGGATGGTGGTGGAGGCCGGCGTGTAGACGAACGTTTTGAACACCTCGTCCATCACCTCACGGGCTTGGTCGATCGGCGTGCAGTCGGCAGGCAGGGACGCGATGCGTTCACGGCAGATGCCGATCAACGCTTCGATGGCCGGCCCCGGCACTGTCAACGCCGAATTGAAGCGGTACAGCGGCTTGTAGATTTCGGATTTGATATGCGCGTTGTCCACGAAGGCGATGCCGGTCACCGAGTAGTTGAACATGGTGTGCGGTTCGGGAATGAATCCGGTCATCACCACGGAATCGAAGGAATCGATGGTGGTTTCGAGTTCCACATCCGGTTCGATTTTGACTGCCACGTCGATCACCTGCTGGCGTGTGCCGGTGGTTGGAATGCAGCGCAGTTGGAAGCGATGGTCGGTCACGGGCGAGCTGAATGAGAGCTTCATCTCATAGTCAAACACCAGTTTCTTCACATCGTCTCCTCAGCGATTATTGTCGTTCCTTCGGCGTTTTCCACGCCGTGGGCCTTGTTCTAGCCGTTATACACGCACCGTGCGATGGCTGTGGCACGTATTCTTCACAGTCGCGCGGCGTCCATGTCCATCGTGTTGAGCATGCCCAGATCCTTCAGATCCTTCGTGGAGATGCGCCCATCGAAATCTTTCAGCAGCATCCCCAGTTTTTCCGCAAGCTCCGCATATCCCCGCTGCGGCAGCTGGCCGACCAGCCAGCGCAATCCTTCGGCGAAGCATTGCGGTACCGGCAGACCGTTCAACGGCAGGATGTAGCTGCCCAGTTTGGCGAGCGGCGCCTTGAGCTCTTCCACGGAATATCCGAATCGTGTGTACAGATCCAGACGTTCCAGATATTTGCCCACGAAAATGAACGATTTCAGAGTCGGTTCGACGGGGGAATTCTCCACACCTCCCCAGAAGGCGAGCATGTTGTCCGCGATGTCGCGGTGTTTGAAGATGTCCGCGTCCGTGCCGCCGTATTCGGATGCCTCCACTATGGAGCTCATGGCCAACTCCACCTGCTGCAACGAGCGAGAACCAAGTTCGGGGCGCAGAATCACCGCGTTGTTGAACGCGTAGACGATGGCGCTGCGTACGGAATCCGGATTCTTCTCGTCGTACAGGAAGCTGTGGATGAACGCGTCGAAATCCTCGAAATCCTCCGGCAGGTCGAGCGCGCGGGCGAACGGTCGGAACGCGTCCACATCCGTGTCCATCACACGGTCGTAGAAGGGGAAGAATTGGCTCAGCGTGGTGAATACGCGTTCCGTGTAGCGGCCGAGCCAGAACAGGTTGTCGGCCTTCGACGCGGTGACGAGTGCCAGCGAGTGCTTGCGGGACTGTTCCAGCACGCGCACGACCTCCGAGCCGGGTGCGTAATCATGCTCCACGCCGGTCTCTTTGGCCAGTACCCAGGTGTCCTTGAAACCGCCGCCCTGTGATGAGTTGACGATCATCTGGCCCGGTATGGACGAGTAGCGTGTCAGTCCCGAATACCATGCGTGCGTGTTCTTGCCGGTCACCACGAAGGCGCGCAGGTCGCATTTACGTGGGCTCATCTGTCCGGTTTCGGGGTCCACCACGTCGATGTCCTTGAATTGGATGACCTCCTGCGCGATGAACCGGCGCGGTTCGGCCTTGATGCGTTCGGCCAGTTCCTCTCGCCGCGACCGGTCGAGCGACGAGCCGAACACGACGCCGTAGCCGCCCGCTTCCGCCACATCCTTGATGACCAGTTCGCCGAGCCGGTCGAGTACTTCCTTGCGGTCCTTGTCGAACATCGGCATGTAGGTCGGCGCATTGTGCAGAATCGGCTCTTCGCCGAGATAATAGCGGATCATGTTCGGCACGAAATAGTAGATGGCCTTGTCGTCGGCCGCGCCGTTGCCCGGAGCGTTGACGATCGCCGCATTGCCCGACCTGTAGGCGGACAGGATTCCCGGCACGCCGATCACGGAATCCGGGTTGAATGCGAACGGGTCGAGATATTCGTCGGACAGACGGCGGTAGACCACGCCGACGCGGTGTTTCCTGCCGGCATAGTCGAGGAAGTACACTTTGTTGTCCACGACTTCGAGGTCTTCGGGGAACGCGAGCGCCGCGCCGGTTTTCTCGGCCAGGTATGCATGTTCGAAGAACGCGGAATTGTACCTGCCGGGGGTGAGCACCACTGCTATGCCGTCGGTGGAGACGAAATCCATGGATTGGCGCAGCAGTCGTGGATAATCGCGATTGTCGCGCACACGTACGTTGCGGAACAGGCTGGGCGTGATTCTGCGTTCGATATCGCGGGCGAACAGCGGATAGCTGGCACCGGATGGAATGCGCAGATTGTCTTCCAGCACCCACCATTGCCCGTCCTGCCCCTGCACCAGGTCCTCGCCGGCGATGTGCGCGAACACGCCGCCCGGAGGTGTCACGCCGTTGACTTGCGGAAAGTATCCCGCGGACGTGTACACGTATTCTTCCGGCACGATGCCGTCCTTGATGGCCTGCTTGTCGGAGTAGATGTCGCGCAGGTAGGCGTTCAACGCGTTGACGCGCTGTTTCAGTCCGGCTTCCATTCTGTCGAATTCGTCCGATTCGATGATGCGCGGAATCGGATCGTACGGAAACAGCCGGTCATGGTACTCGCCGTTCTTGTAGATGCCGAACCGTACGCCATTACGGCTCAGCTCCCGGTTGATCGACTCCCGACGATCGACCAGTTCCGAAGCCAACCTTCGTGCGGCGGATTCAATCATCGTTCCACGCTCCCTTCCACCCCATGCGAACGCATGCCAATCTGAGGCATCGTGCCTTGATGGAAGAAAAACCTAACGAACCAGCGTTTCCGGAAAACGAAACGGTCTGTTACGACAATGTCTCGGCAATGGACATGACAAGCGCCCGTAACCTGGCTGTGACAATCGCAATAAAGCTACAGTGTGCGCTTGGCGCGAATGGCTTCGGCGCGGACCGCCAGCTGGTCGTCGGCCGGATATTCGATATGCTCCAGCGTCAGTCCTTGCGGCGCGATCGGTCCTGTGGAGCCTTCGCGCAGCGGAGCCGCCATTTTTCCTGCAAACCAGTCGAGGGAACGTTTGCCGATACCGACCTGCACGCAGCCGTTGACGAGGGAGCGCACCATATTGCGTGCAAACGCGTCGGCGACGATCACGAAGCAGACGAGGCCCGATTCCACGGTCGGCGTACGGTACCGCTCCCCCATCGTCATGCCGTCGTCGATAAGCGTCCGCTGCGGTACGCGACGCCAATACGCGGTCTTCACCTCGCGTATGGTGGTGCCGCCCGGATTCGGGGTGGCGAACGAGCCGAAATCGTGCAGGCCGATCGTCATCGCAGCGGCTTCGTTCATGGCTTTGAGGTCAAGTTCATCGTCGATATGCAATACGAAGTTTCTGGTACGAGGGTCCACCTCGCTTGACCTATCGGCGATTCGGTACACGTAGGTACGTTCCAACGCGGAGAAACGCGCGTCGAAACCGTCCGGAGCGGGTGCGATGCCGCGGATTGCGATATCGGCCGGCAGCATGCGCTGAAGTCTGCGGGTAAGCGCGATGACGGGCGGCACGTCCATGTGGCCGACGCAGCGTTTGAGCACGTCCTCGTTGACGTCCAGATGGCATACCTGATGCGAGGCGTGCACGCCGGTGTCGGTTCGTCCGGCCACGGTAAGGCGCAGCGGTTCGGTCGGGTCTCCTTCCGGTACGCGAAGAATGGTATGCAGCACGCGTTCGATTTCGCCCTGTACCGTACGTATTTCGGGCTGTTTCGCCCATCCGTAGAAGCCGGTACCGTCATATGCCAAATCGATGCGTAGTCTCACGGCATCGAGCATAGCAAATGGCTGGCATAGTGAGGCATGTGGCACGACAGTCTTGGCAGCAGATATGACAAAGGCCGGGAACCTTGCGATTCCCGGCCTTCAATCAGCTAAGAGCGATTCACTCGGCGTTCTCAGCAGTAGCCTCTTCAGCGGCGGCTTCCGGAGCCTCGGCAGCGGCAACCTTGGTTGCGGCTTCGGCTTCCTTCACCACGGCCTGCTTCGGGCTCACCGGCTCGGTGACGAGCTCGATGATGGCTGCCGGAGCGGCATCGCCGCGACGCGGAGCGATCTTGACGATGCGGGTGTAGCCGCCTTCGCGCTGCTCCATCTGCTCGGCGATCTCGGTGAACAGCTTGTGCACGACGGACTTGTTGCGGATGACGCGCATCACGCGACGACGGTTGTGCAGATCACCACGCTTGGCGAGCGTGATCAGACGCTCGGCCAGCGGACGAAGACGCTTGGCCTTCGGCAGGGTGGTGGTGATGCGGCCGTTCTGGAACAGGCTGGTGGCCATGTTCGCGAGCATAAGACGCTCATGAGCCGGGCTGGAGGCCAGACGCGGACCCTTCTTTGGTGTAGGCATTGTTTCTCCTTGAAAGCCCCGTTGGATTCAGGTGGGCAGTTGCCCGAACGTCCGAATCCAACGAAGCGGTTAGGTCAAAAGTGGCGGATCACTCGTCTTCCGGCGAGAAGAAGGTGCCACCTTCGAGATTATTGGCATCGAAGTTACCCAGCGGGGAAGCCTTGAGGGCGAGTCCCAGAGACTGGAGCTTCTCCTTGACTTCATCGATGGACTTCATACCGAAATTGCGGATATCGAGCAGATCCTGCTCGGTGTGGGCGACCAGCTCGCCGATCGTGTGGATGCCCTCGCGCTTCAGGCAGTTGTAGCTGCGCTGGGTGAGGTTCAGGTCCTCGATCGGGATGTTCATCTCCGGGTTGGTTTCCTCTGCCACAGGAGCAGGGCCAACCTCGACGCCCTCAGCCTGGGTGTTGAGCTCACGGCACAGACCGAAGAGTTCCACCAGGGTGGAGCCTGCGGATGCGACTGCATCGCGCGGGGAGATAGCCGGCTTGGTCTCCACGTCCAGGATGAGCTTGTCGAAGTCAGTGCGCTGTTCAACGCGGGTGGCTTCCACACGATAGCTCACCTTGAGCACCGGGGAGTAGATCGAGTCGACCGGAATGCGGCCGATCTCGGCGTTATCCTGCTTGTTCATCTGGGCGGGCACATAGCCGCGGCCACGCTCGACGGTGAACTCGATCTCGAGTTCGCCATCCTCGGCGAGGGTAGCGATATGCATGTCCGGGTTGGCGATGGTGACGCCGGCCGGCGGGGTGATGTCGCCCGCGGTGGCCTCGCCCTTGCCGCTCTTGCGCAGATACATGACAACCGGCTCATCGTATTCGCTGGTGAGCACGATGCCCTTGATGTTCAGCAGGATTTCGGTAACGTCCTCTTCAACACCCGGCAGAGTGGTGAACTCGTGCGGGACGCCGGAGATACGCACCGAAGTCACAGCCGCTCCCGGAATGGAGCTCAGGAGGGTACGGCGCAGCGAGTTGCCAAGCGTGTAGCCGAAACCAGGCTCAAGAGGCTCGATGGTGAAGCGGGAACGCTGAGGGTTGAGAGATTCCTCGGTAAGTGTCGGACGCTGTGCGATAAGCACTGTGGTTATCCTTTCAGCTTCAGGCCGGTGGTGCACTCACCGGCCATAAGCGGCGTTGGATTGATGATTTCTTCTAGTGCTCAGACGCGACGGCGCTTCGGAGGACGAACGCCGTTGTGTGCCTGCGGGGTGACGTCGGTGATGGAACCGACTTCGAGTCCGGCGGACTGCAGGGAACGGATGGCGGTTTCACGACCGGAACCCGGGCCCTTCACGAACACGTCGACCTTCTTGAGGCCGTGCTCCATAGCCTTGCGGGCTGCGGATTCGGCGGCCATGCCAGCGGCGTACGGCGTGGACTTACGGGAGCCCTTGAAGCCGACATCGCCACCGGACGCCCAGGACACAACTGCGCCGGACGGGTCGGTGATCGAAATGATGGTGTTGTTGAAAGTGGACTTGATGTGCGCCTGCCCAACCGGGACCGACTTGCGGTCGCGGCGACGCGGCTTGCGCGC